>WNGB01000011.1_pt1 | contig 238513 bp, 233 predicted proteins | sample 5400681 | NCBI WGS metagenome assembly WNGB01 (sample SAMN13153367, study PRJNA577476) | soil metagenome | isolation source: 115 cm soil or saprolite under grassland replicate 2 | place: USA:California | collected 2016-06-15 | reverse complement strand
TGATGCCCGGAGACAATGTGGCCATGGACATCGAACTAATCACGCCGATAGCGATGGAGAAGGGACTGCGGTTTGCGATACGTGAAGGTGGCCGCACGGTAGGAGCGGGAACGATCACGGAAGTGCTTCAATGAGGGGGGTGGTCTTTGGTCTTGGGCCTTTGGTCTTCGAACTAAGTGCTTTGAACTTTGAACTTAGAACTTTGTTCTTGGAAGAGAACGCACAAAGTAACAGGTTCAAAGTTCAAAGTACAAAGCTCAAAGTACAAAGCTCAAAGTACAAAGCTCAAAGTACAAAGTTCTAAGTTCAAAGACCAAAAACCAAAGACCTAAGACCCAAGAGAGAATATGTTGAACGAAAAAATCAGAATCCGATTAAAGGCTTACGATCATCGCGTGCTTGACCAGTCAACCACCGAGATTGTGGAGACGGCGAAACGAACCGGCGCGCGAGTCGCCGGACCGATACCTTTGCCGACTGTAAAAAACAAGTGGACCGTGCTTCGCTCTCCGCACGTTGATAAGAAATCCCGGGAACAATTTGAAATACGTACTCACAAGCGGTTGATGGATATTCTGGATCCCACACCGCAGACAGTCGACGCGCTGATGAAATTGGATCTTCCCGCAGGTGTTGATGTCGAAATCAAGGCATTTGGCAGACAGTAAAGACATTGCCGATTTCCGATTGCCAATTGCCGATTGGCAATCTGAATAGTTCTAAATTGGCAATCGGCAATCGGAAATGTCGCAATCGGCAATCGGCACGGCTTCTAAATTGGGAAATGCTCTTATGATTAACGGAATCATCGGTAGAAAGATCGGAATGACTCAGCTTTTTGCTCCTGACGGTACGGTCACGCCGGTCACTGTAATTAAAGCAGGACCGTGTGTCGTGGTGCAGAAGAAGTCTGTCACGGGACGGGACGGCTATGATGCAGTTCAGATTGGTCTCGTGGACGAAAAGCCGCCCAAACTAAAGAATGTTAGTAAGCCGATGCGCGGTCACTTTGAAAAGACCGGTGCCGGGATGCCGCCGACCCGCGTGTTGAAGGAATTTCGAGTGAAAACAGAATCTGGCGAGATGAGCGTTGGCGATAAAATCCTCGTGGACCAGTTTGCCGATGGCGATATGGTCGAAGTGGTCGGTCGATCGAAGGGCCGCGGGTTTGCCGGTACGGTTAAGCGCCACCATTTCCATCGCGGCCCAGAGTCACATGGTTCCATGAACGTGCGTGCACCGGGGTCAATTGGAGCCTCGGCCTATCCATCACGCGTTATTAAGGGCAATCGCTCATCTGGTCATATGGGCGACGCTCGAGTCACGGTTAAGGGCCTAACGGTTGCCAGAGTTGACGCCGAACAGAATCTGTTGTTGGTCCGTGGAGCGATTCCCGGCGCGAAGGGAAGTGTTGTGGTAATCAAGAAGGCGGCACAGCAAAGAAAGGAAAGGAAGTGATGAGTAACGAAGTGATGGTCCATCCTGGTTGCTGGATCATTTCTCGCTGAGCCTGCGTTGCTCATTCCTAATAATTGGAGCCAATCATGCCTAGCGTTAAGGTGCGTAACTTAAAGAACGAAGAACTTGGTGAGGTTCAGCTGTCGGATGCTGTATTTGACGCACCATTCAACGAACCGTTGATACATGCTGCAGTAAGAAGCTTTATGGCGAAAGCTCGCCAGGGAACTTCGGCAACAAAGACCCGCGGAGACGTTTCGGGGGCCGGTAGAAAGTTATGGAAGCAAAAAGGTACCGGACGCGCGCGTATTGCATCGCTCCGTTCGCCCCTTTGGAAAGGCGGCGGTAACGTGCATGGTCCGCAGCCGCGTGACTGGTCCTATAGGTTGCCCAAGAAAATGCGCCAAGGCGCACTACGGTCGGCCCTTTCGGAACGTGTCCGGGAAGGCAATGTGATTCTTATAGATGCCTGGGAGCTGGAGAAACCAAAGACGAAAGAGCTGATTTCCTCGTTGCAGAACCTCGGGCTCGACGGCAAAACATTGATAGTGGATTCTCTCGAAAACCAAAATCTGATCTTGTCCACGCGCAACCTCCAGCGGGCTAAGGTAGTCAACTGTTTCGGCTTAAACATTTACGATCTGCTTTTTCACGAGAAGCTGGTGTTGTCGCGCGATGCGGTAAAGGAGCTCGAACAGCTGCTTCGCCCCGTTGAAGATTCCGGCGGCGGCGTGGGCGCTTCACCTGACGAGATTCCGGCAGAGACACCGCCGCAGAAGCCCAAACGCACCCGGAAACCGAAGCAGGAGGAGGCCAGTTAAGCAATGAGAATGGTTTGGGATGTTATTAAGTCTCCGGTGATTACGGAGAAAGCTCTGGTCGCCAAGGAAGAGTCACAGGATACGCGGCAGTTGTTGACTTTCAGAGTTGATCGAAAGGCAACTAAGCCTGAAATCAAATCGGCAGTCGAGACGATCTTTCAGGTGAAAGTGGATCAGGTGCGCACGATTAACTTCATGGGTAAAACTGCCCGGCGTGGGAGATTCGAGGGACGCAAGCCCTCCTGGAAAAAGGCCTATGTCACTCTCAAACAGGGTGAGAAGCCGGTTGATTACGGCGAAAGCATATAAAGGATGAAGGATGAAGGCGGAAGGATGAAGAAGACATTTCATCCTTCATCCTTAGAGGATCTATGGGGATAAAGAAACTTACACCAACATCGCCGTCACGACGATATCAAACATATCTAACCCGTGATGAACTGACGGTCGGTGCTGTCCCGGAAAAGTCATTGCTTGAACCGAAGAAAAGGATCTCCGGGCGCAACAATGATGGACGGATCACCGTTCGCCGTCGCGGGGGTGGTCATAAGCGGTTTTATCGCGTGATTGATTTCAAGCGTGACAAGGAGGGAGTACCCGGGCGAATCACGCAGATTGAATATGATCCGAATCGTTCGGCCCATATAGCCCTGGTTACTTATTTGGATGGAGAAAAGCGTTACATCATTGCCCCGAGCGGAATAGAGGTTGGCAAGACAATAATGAGCGGCGCTGAGGCTGATATTCTACCGGGCAACAGCTTACCGCTCATTAATATTCCCTTAGGCACGCAAATTCACAATATTGAGTTGCGTCCCGGTAAGGGTGGTCAGATGGCCCGCTCAGCCGGCGCATTTGCCCAGCTCATCGCGAAAGAGGGCAGCTACGCGCAGCTAAGAATGCCCTCAGGCGAAATTCGTCGTGTGCCGTTAGTTTGCAAGGCTACGATCGGACAGGTGGGCAATATTGAACACGAGAATGTCTCTTTAGGTAAGGCTGGTAGATCCCGGTGGAAAGGTTTACGGCCGAAGGTACGGGGCGTCGCTATGAATCCTGTGGACCACCCACACGGTGGTGGTGAAGGCAAGACTTCCGGTGGCCGAAATCCGGTAACGCCATGGGGGCAACCGACGCGTGGTTACAAAACCAGAAGTAATAAGCGAACGCAGAAAATGATTCTGCGTGACAGAAGAACGAAATAGTTTGGGAATTCAGTCGCGATTTCGGTGGACGACCGCAATTAGCAGACAGTAGATCGCGAAGCAAAATCGGAGAAGAGATGGCACGTTCAGTAAAAAAGGGACCGTTTATTGACCAGAGTATCCAAAAGGCCGTTGAACGCGTACGCGCAGGCGGACAACGGCCACCGGTGATCAAGACCTGGTCACGTCGTTCCACGATCACTCCGGACATGGTGGGGCTCACATTCGGTGTTCACAATGGCAAGCGACATCTGCCTATTTACGTAACTGAGAATATGGTGGGCCACAAGCTCGGGGAGTTCGCGCCTACCAGAACCTTTAAAGGTCATTCGGGAACGAAAGTGGAAAAGGCCACAAAGATTTCGAAGTAACGAAGACTCCCGCGCGCGCGTTTGCCGGAGTGAAAATTAAGTTTTACGGATTAACGATTCACGACCACGAGGTTAAGAATGGAAGCGACAGCAAGCGCCAAGTATTTGAGAGGCTCCGCACAAAAAGCCCGGTTGGTCGTCGATATGATTCGAGGGAAGGATGTCAACCGGGCTTTGGCGATACTGCGCTACTCGAGCAAGCGTGCTGCCGCAAGTATTGAAAAGTGCATGCGCTCGGCAATCGCCAATGCAAATGAGGCTGCAGAAAAGGCCAACGTAGCCGTTGACCCGGACGATCTTTGGGTCAAGGCGGCGTTTGTCGATCGTGGGCCCACCAAGAACCGGCGCAGAGTTCGTCCTGCTCCTCAGGGTCGCGCTTACCGCGAACAGCGTCATTTTTGCCATGTAAGTATTCTACTTTCCAACGAAGCTCGACCAGAGAATGGCAAAACCAGTGGCAAGTTGTCGCCTGCGGGGACTAAGACTGCCAAGCCCGGCGAAAGCAAGCATCGCAAACGCGGCGGTGCTGCCGCCGCGCCGCGGGCGAAGCGAACGGTGGTAAAGACAGAAGCTGCGGCTGAATCACAGTCAGAAAACGCTCCGGAAGAAAAGAAAGCTTCGAAACGTGCTTCCCGGAGTAAATCGCCCACTAAGAAAAAGGCAGAGACTGAATAGGGTCTCAACCTCGTCAGTGGGCAAACGCTACAGAGGTAATTCTATGACTGCCGGGATTGAAACTCGGTAGAAGACGGGAGAAGATTGTGGGCCAGAAAGTACATCCTTACGGTTTCCGCCTCGGGTATAACAAGGATTGGCATTCGCACTGGTTTGCGAAAAAGCAGTATGGCGAGTTCCTGCTGGAAGATCTGAGACTCAAGCGTGATCTCAAACAGCGCTTTGCCGGCGCCGGCGTATCCCACGTTGATATCGAGCGTGCTGCTAACCGGCTGAAAATCATTATCTACACGTCGCGTCCGGGAATCATTATTGGACGAAAAGGTGCAGAGATTGACAAACTTAAGACTGACCTTTCATCCAAGACGGGGCGCGAAGTTCTGGTTTCAATTCAGGAGATTCATAAGCCTGAACTGAACTCCCAACTCCAGGCCGAGAAGATTGCTGCGCAACTGGAAAAGCGGATTGCTTTTCGGCGCGCTATGCGCAAAGCGGTTGAAGAGTCGCTGCGCTTCGGTGCGCAGGGAATTAAGGTGAAGGTGAGTGGACGTTTGAATGGAGCGGAAATCGCTCGCAGTGAGTGGCACCTTCAGGGACAACTTCCGCTCCACACCTTGCGTGCGGACATCGACTACGGTTTTGCTGAAGCACAAACGACATTCGGCCAAATTGGTGTGAAAGTCTGGATTTATCGGGGTGAGATTTTAGATCCGAAGGCGGCTATGGCCAGGGGTACTGGTTCGGATCCAATCAATGAAACTCGAGTTGGTGAGCGTGAACGACGCCCACGAACTCGTCGTGAACGCGAAGGCCGCGAAGGCGGGTCGGATGGGCGAAGACCGCGAGGAGAAAACGGGTAGGGATTAATCATGTTGATGCCGAAGAAAGTTAAGCACCGAAAGCAGATGCGCGGACGCATGACTGGTCTGGCAACTCGTGGCAGCGAGATTAGCTTTGGTGAATATGGGCTTAAGTGTCTGGAACCAGCATGGATCACTGATCGCCAAATAGAGGCAGCGCGTATTGCGATGACGCGGCACATTAAACGCGGCGGCAAGATCTGGATCCGCATGTTTCCCGACAAGCCAGTAACAAAAAAACCGGCAGAAACACGCATGGGTAAAGGTAAAGGAGCGCCGGAATACTGGGTGGCAGTCGTGAAGCCTGGCCGCATTCTCTATGAAATTGAAGGAGTCGATGAGACCACCGCGCGTGAAGCAATGCGCCTGGCCGCGCAAAAGCTGCCCTTGAGAACAAAGTTTGTCAAACGGGCAGACCAGGAAGGGGGCGCGATCTGATCATGAAGCGCCGTGAAGAGTTGGATAAATACCACGACCTCTCCGAAGAGGAATTACGAGCCGAAACAGCCCGCCTGAAGGAATCGCTGTTTCGCCTGAAGTTCAAATTGGCCCTGGGTGAGGTAGATGCGGTGAAGCGTATGCGTGAGCAAAAGAGATCGCTGGCGCGCATCCAGACGATCGCCCGCAATCGAGGAGCTCAAGCAGGCAGGTGAGATGATTGGTTTGCAATAAATGCGGCGCCCGGCGCTGCGAATGAGTGAGAAGCATGGCAGACGAAGAGAAACAAGAAGAAGCAAGCTTAACCCCGGCCGGTGTTGAGCTGAAGAAAAATGGAGCTCGGGCGCATCGATCCCAGAAAGTTGGCATTGTCGCTTCTGACAAAATGCAGCTTACCGTCGTCGTCCGCGTCGACCGCTTGGTGCGACACACCAAATATCGGCGTTACGTCCGCCGCACCTCAAGGTTCATGGCTCATGACGAAATGGGAGCCACTATTGGAGATAAGGTGCGCATTGTGGAAACGCGTCCGCTCTCGGCGAAGAAGCGTTGGCGGGTGGTTGAGATAGTGCAGAAAGCGGCAAAGTGATTTGTGATTTTTGATTTGCAAATTCAGCTGGGCGCCTGGTCCACGACTGCGCCGCCAATCTGAACCAAGCCAGCCGCAAATTCTAAAAATCGGAGGCAACGACGATGATTCAGATGCAGACCTCTCTGGAGGTCGCGGACAACTCAGGAGCGCGCCGCGTCGAAATGATCATGCCAATCGGCGGTTCAACCGGCAAGATTGCCAGTTTGGGAGATCGGATCAAGGTTACGGTGAAAGAGGCATCACCAGATGGCACAATCAAGAAAGGCACCGTACAGGATGCGGTAATCGTGCGCACGCGGAAAGAGGTTCGACGTAAGGACGGCACCTATATTCGCTTCGATCAAAACGCGGCAGTGTTGATTAAAGAGGACGGAACGCCAATAGGCACTCGCGTTTTTGGCCCGGTGGCGCGCGAATTACGTGACAAGAATTTCATGAAGATAGTTTCACTGGCGCCGGAGGTCATCTAGAAGGTCATGGCAGGAACAAAACGCTCAAAAATTAAAAAGAACGATCAGGTGGTGGTGATCGCTGGGCGCGATAAGGGAAAGCGAGGCCGCGTTCTGGAGGTGCTTCCCGGCGAGGCTAAGATAAAAGTGGAAGGCGTGGGAATGATCAAGCGTCACCAGCGGGCTAATCCGCAAAGTAATCGTGGTGGCGGCATCATTGATAAGGAAGCCTACATTAATATTTCGAATGTGCAGTTGATCGATCCACAATCCGGCAAGCCTACGCGAGTGAAATACCAGGTCGAGGGTGATGGCTCAAAAGTGCGGCTAGCGAGCGCGAGTGGACATTCGTTGGAGCGATAGACTCGTAGAGAGAATTGGAATTATGAGTTGCGGTTCAACAGCTTTCAAGCTAAGGAATTTGCGGCTAACGATTATTTAAGAGGATCAGAAATGGCAGCGAGATTGAAAGACCGTTATCAGAAAGAGATTGCTCCATCGATAGCCAAGGAGTTTGGCATTGACAATCCAATGGCCATTCCCAGGGTTGACAAAGTTGTCATCAACATGGGGATGGGCGAGGCCATCGCTAATGCCAAGATATTGGACACAGCAGCCGACGAACTCCGGGCAGTTTCCGGTCAAAAGCCCGTGATCACGAAAGCAAAGAAATCGATTGCTTCCTTCAAACTGCGCCAGGGCATGCCCATTGGCGTTATGGTCACCCTTCGTGGTGATCGGATGTATGAATTTCTCGACAGATTGGTGAGCATCGCTCTTCCCCGCGTTCGAGATTTTCGCGGAGTTTCACCAAAAGCATTTGATGGCCGGGGTAACTACACGATTGGAGTGCGAGAGCAGCTTATCTTTCCGGAGATTGATTTCAATAAAGTTGATAAGTTGCGGGGCATGAATATTTCTATCGTAACTACTGCGCGAGATGATGAGCAGGCGCGGGCATTGTTGAAGGGATTGGGAATGCCCTTTCGGCAATAATCTGGTGAACCGACTAGTTAACCATGGAGGGAGCAGTGATCGGGCAAGCGGCCCACGATTCCCGATTCACCGTTTACCTCATCACGTTTAGAGGAAGCATGGCAAAGAAATCACTGATTGCTAAAGCCGGACGTAGACCAAAGTTTTCTGCTAGAGCCTATACACGTTGTAAACGTTGTGGGCGCCCGCGCGGTTATTTACGAAAGTTTAGTTTGTGTCGCATCTGCTTTCGCGAGCTGGCGTTACAGGGACAAATTCCCGGTGTCGTTAAGTCGAGTTGGTAAAAGCGTTGCCGATTTGTAGTCGTAATTGGTAATCGAAAATGGAGTTTGTAAATGACTGATCCTATCGCCGATATGTTGACGCGAATTCGTAATGCCATTGGAGCAAAGCACTCGCGAGTAGATATTCCGGCATCGAAGCTGAAGCTTGAGATTGCCCGCATCCTTAAAGAGGAGGGGTACATCAACAATTTTGTTGTAAAAGGCGAAGGTGTAAAGCGCAGTATCCGCATTTTTCTACGATACGATGCGCGCGGCACCTCCTCAATCACGCATCTGGAGCGAGTGTCACGGCCGGGAAGGCGCGTCTATATTGGCTCCAGCGAAATCCCTAAGGTGCTCGGTGGGTTCGGCGTCAACATTGTTTCGACCTCCAGGGGTCTGATGAGTGGCAAGCTTGCGCGCCGGGAAAATATCGGGGGAGAGCTGTTGGCCCAAATCTATTGAATAAGCTGTTAGGTGGCAGCAAAGATGCGATCTCTTTTGTTCCGCCTTCAGATGAGGATCTTTTATGTCTCGCATTGGAAAGAAAGCGATCTCATTACCGAAAGGCGTCAGCGTCACGATCCATGAACGCGAACTGGAAGTGAAAGGACCGAAAGGTACTTTGAGGACTCCGATTCCCCAGGGCATCAACTTCCAGCTCGAGGGCGATGAACTGCGGGCAGCTCGCACGTCTGATGAGCAGGCGGCGTTGCATGGTCTGGCCCGGGCGCTGGCGAACAATGCCGTAGTCGGAGTTACTCAGGGATTTAGTCGGCAAATGGATGTAGTGGGCGTGGGCTACAAAGCAGATGTGCAGAGCCGAAGGATCGTCTTCTCCCTCGGCTATTCCCATCCCATTGATTTCCCCTTACCTGAGGGAGTTGAGGCCAAGGCCGAACGGCTCACAACTAAGGGGAGTATCCAGCAGTATCAGACCACCCTTACGCTAACGAGCATCGATAAGCAGAAGCTCGGTCAGGTAGCTGCCGAGATGCATAAGTTGCGCAAGCCTGATGCTTACAAGGGGAAGGGGATTCGCTATGCCGACGCCACAATCAAACTCAAGCCAGGTAAGACAGGAAAATAGGTAAATGGTGAATCGTGAATGGTGAAGTAGTGAGTGGTAAATAGTGAATGGTAAATAGTGAATGGTAACGACCCCATTTACCATTTACTATTCACCATTCACCTTACCTTATTCACCATTCACTTTTACCTTTGGTATTAACGGGAAAAGAGATGGCAAACACAGATAGAGCAGCAATACGAACTGCGATTCATAAGCGGATTCGCCGAAAGGTCAAGGGAAGTACCGAGCGGCCTCGGTTAACGATTTACCGCAGCCTGAATCATATTTACGCACAGATTATCGACGACTTTCGCGGGGAAACACTGGTTGCGGCGGCTTCGACGGAAAAGGATCTGCGTGGGAACACGGGCGGCAACGTTGAAGCAGCGCGCCGAATTGGAAAGGCGATCGCCGAACGCGCTCTTGAGCGTGGAATCAATCAAGTGGTCTTCGATCGTGGTGGCTATCTGTATCACGGTCGAGTAAAGGCGCTCACCGACGCTGCTCGAGTCGCCGGATTAAATAGGGATGAAACAAGCGAAGGGAACGACAACTCAGGAGAGAACGGCAACAAAAAATGAGACAGCCTAAGCAGCGTATTCCCGCCCAGGGATTAGATCTGAAAGATCAGGTAATTTCAATCAATCGCGTGACCAAGGTAGTGAAGGGTGGTAAGAACCTCTCATTCGCCGCATTGGTCGTTGTCGGTGACGAAGGTGGTCACGTGGGTTTCGGGACCGGCAAGGCTCGTGAAGTACCGCTGGCCATAAAAAAGGCCGTTGAAGCAGCCAAAAAGAGTCTGATTCGCGTTCCCTTGATCAATAACACGTTGCCACACCAGTTGATTGGAAAATTTGGGGCTGGTCGCGTGATGGTAAAACCCGCATCGGAAGGAACGGGCGTTATTGCCGGCGGCGCTGTGCGTGCCGTGATGCAAGCAGTTGGCGTGCGGGATGTGCGCACCAAAGTGCTTGGCTCGACCAATCCACACAATGTGGTGCGAGCCACTTTTGATGCATTGCTAAGAATGAAGGATCCGCTCGAGCTGGCGAGACTGCGCGGTAAGCAAGTCGAAGAGATGTAGGTTTTTTTCTCATACGTTGGCCCCAGATTGGATTGAACAATTGCGAGGTATTATGCCGAGACAAACTGTGCCAAAAACGACGGAGGGAAAAATCAAAATTCAGTATTACCGGAGTTTTATAGCGGCTCCCAAAACCCACAAACGAGTCGTTCGCAGCCTGGGATTAACGAAACTCAATCAGATCGTCGAGCGTCCGGATACCTCCTCAATGAGAGGGGCAGTGGCAAAAGTGCCGCACCTGCTGCGAATCGTCGAATAATAAATTCGGGATGATCATTCGCCAAAGAATGACCGGGAAGAGCCATGGAGTAACCAATGTCTATCAGTTTGAATACCCTTCATCCAGCTAAGGGTTCAATACACAAAAAGAAGCGAGTTGGGAGAGGTCCCGGATCAGGCCTGGGCAAGACAGCCGGTCGTGGTGAAAAGGGACAGAAGTCGCGCTCCGGTTACTCTGCAAAAATAGGATTCGAAGGTGGCCAAATGCCGCTCCACAGGCGGTTGCCTAAGCGCGGCTTTACCAATATCTTCAAAAAGCGATGGTTGGAGGTCAGCCTGGCCGCTCTGAATCAGCATTTCCAGGCGAACGAGGAAGTCACTCCTGAACTCTTGCACAACCGGGGAATTATTAAGAAAGCGAAGTATGATGTGGTGGTCCTCGGAAATGGTGAACTTTCCAAGGCTCTCCGCGTTTCAGCTCATCGCTTTACCAGGAGCGCTCGTGAGAAAATTGAAAAAGCAGGTGGTGCGGTAGTCGAGATTCGGAAATAGATCTGAGGCTCACCCAATATGGAAAAGTTTTTTGCCGCTGTTCGCAACATGTTTAACGTGCCGGATTTGCGCCGGCGAATTCTGTTTACTTTGGGGCTGTTGGCCATCTATCGTCTCGGGGCCCACATCGGTGCGCCGGGAATCAATAAAGACCGGCTGGACCAGGTTTGGCACGATGTCGCCGGAACATTATTGGGAGTTCTCGACCTGTTTTCGGGTGGCAACTTTCGCACAATTTCGATCTTCGCGCTGGGGGTCACACCTTATATTACGGCCTCGATTATTTTGCAGTTAATGACCGTTGTCTCTCCTCAGCTGAAAAAGCTCCAGGAGGAAGGAGAGATAGGCCGGCAAAAAATCAATCAGTGGACGCGCTATTTAACGGTGGGTCTCGCCGGGATTCAGACATCATTTGTAGCCCACTGGCTGCAGGTGAACGGCGTCGGGGCGCAGACGTGGGGCTTTCTCTTTACGACGGTTCTGACGCTGACTACGGGCACTATTTTTGTAATGTGGCTGGGTGAACAGATTACCGATCGCGGTGTAGGCAACGGTATTTCGCTGCTCATTTTTGCTGGTATCGTGATTGGTTTGCCACGTGGCGTTGAGCAGGTATTTGAGCGCGTTAGAAGCGGCGACACCTTGGAGACCCTGGGTGTCATTGCCTTAGTTTTGGCCCTCGTTGCGATCATTGCCTTTATCGTGTTTGTGGAAGCGGCCAGACGCAAGGTGCCTGTCAGTTATGCGAAGAGGCATGTCGGCCGACAACTTGTTGGCGGACAGCAGACCACAATGCCTCTAAAGATAAATATGGGCGGAGTAATACCGGTGATTTTTGCTTCATCCGTGCTCTCAATGCCCCAGAGTTTGTTCGCCGCATTTCCTCCGGATCCCAATAAGGCTACTTCGGCATGGGGGAAAATTTGGACCTTTTTCCAAACCTTCCACGCGAGCGATCCTTATTACGAAACGATCTTCCTGTCGTTGATCGTGTTCTTCACCTTTTTCTACGTTTCGATAGTTTTTAACGTAGAAGAAGTCGCTGATAACTTGCGCAAACACGGCGGCTTTATGCCGGGGATCCGCCCAGGAAGGGCAACCGCCGAATATCTGAATAACATCCTGACGCGCTTAACCGTGGTGGGTGCGGTCTATCTGGCCCTGGTCGCCTTCGTGCCTCAATTTATGCTCAGTGGTTTCAAAGTGGGGCGGCTTCCCTTTATTGGCGGTTGGCTGGACGCCTTTGTCAGCAGCACGCCTGGCTTCTCATGGATTCCCACCGGCATGGGCTATCAGTTTTATTTCGGAGGCACATCGTTGCTGATTCTCGTGGGAGTGGCGATGGATACAGTGGCACAGGTCGAGGCGCAGTTAGTAATGCGTAATTACGAAGGTTTTCTCGGCACTGGAGGTCGTTTGCGAGGAAGAAGGGCTTAAGAGAAGAGTCGGATTTTTGATCAGCGGTTGGTTTCGGTGCGGATCGCCAGGTCAACGATGATCCAAGATCAAAAATCGTTATGTGGAAAATTATCGTCTTGATGGGTGCGCCTGGTGCTGGAAAAGGTACGCAGGCGCGCTTGCTTGAAGAGCGATTGCATCTTCCTCAGATTTCCACCGGCGATATTTTGCGAGCCCTCAAGGACTCACCCACAGAATTGGCGGAACAGGTGCGTCAAATAATGGAAGCCGGTCAACTGGTGCCGGACGACTTTACCATTCGGTTAGTCCGTGAACGAACAGTCCGCGATGATTGCAAACATGGGTATGTCCTGGATGGTTTTCCGCGTACCTCAGCGCAGGCGGTCATGCTGGATGGACTGGCCCTTGAGCAGGCGAAACGTATCCAGGCCATCTTCATCGACGTGCCCCATGAGCTGCTGGAAAAGCGGTTGACTGGCAGGCGTAAGTGTCCCGTATGTGGTGAAATTTATAATGTGTTTCTCAAACCGCCCAGGACAGACAATGTTTGCGACCTGCATCCTTCCGCACAACTGGAGGCTCGTGCTGATGATAACCCGGAAACGGTGCGCGCGCGTCTCGCCGCCTATGAAGCACAAACTCTTCCCCTAATTGAATACTATAAGACAGCACACCTACTTTGTGTCGTCGATGGCTCGCGTGATGCGGAAGCGATCTACAAAGATATCGAAAAGCTAGTTACAAGCGATGAATGATAGAGGGCATTTTCTCTGTCTTCACGGCTTCACTCCATGATCATCGGTAAATCAAAGCGTGAGATCGAGAAAATGCGGGCGGCCGGCCAGCTGGTCGGTTGGGTGCTGCAGGAACTCCGAAGAATGGCCGAGCCTGGGGTGTCTACGATAGCGATTGACCGCGCCGCAGAGAAAATGATACGCGATGCGGGAGCACTCCCAACCTTTAAGGGATATCACGGCTTCCCGTATAGCATTTGTGCCTCAGTTAATGATCAGGTGGTCCATGGGTTCCCCTCGGATTACAAATTAAAAGATGGCGATATCTTTTCGATCGACTGCGGTGCGACGCTTGATGGGTTTGTTGGTGATACTGCCACTACCGTACCTATAGGACAGGTTAAAGAGGAGTGGTTGGAACTGATTCGGGTTACTGAGGAGTCGCTTGAGCGAGCTATTGAGCAATGTCGCGCTGGCAAGCACCTGGGGGACATCGGCTGGGCTGTACAGGAACACGCAGAGGGACACGGCTATTCAGTTGTAAGGGACTACGTTGGTCACGGTATCGGTCGCAGAATGCACGAGGATCCGCAGATTCCGAACTATGGCAAACCAGGGCAGGGTCCGAAAATTAAGGCTGGTTACGTATTTGCGGTGGAGCCCATGGTTAATCTGGGAACGCATTTGACGAGAGTTTTGTCTGATGGCTGGACGGTGGTGACACTGGACGGAAAACCCAGTGCTCACGCGGAACACACAATCGCTATTACCGAAGAAGGGCCGGATGTCCTAACCAGGGTGGTTTCTGCAAATGAGACTCAGGACGTCCCAGAATGCGCCCAGGAATCCCCTAAGTAACGTAACTGCTTGGAATAAAGCCGTGCCCGGCTTGGCAAAATTGGAGACGACATGTTACTATTTGCAGTTTGTCAGCACAGGCAAAATTTGGTCTTGCTAGGATATGGCCAAGGAAGAAGCTATAGAAGTCATGGCGAGGGTGCTTGAGACTTTGCCGAATGCCATGTTTAGGGTTGAGTTGGAAGATAGTGAGCACCAAGTGCTGGCGCATATTTCGGGTAAGATGCGAAAACATTTTATCCGAATTCTGCCCGGAGATCGCGTGCTGGTAGAGTTATCGCCTTACGATCTAAATCGGGGGCGCATCACTTACCGATATAAGTGATCTTAGCGGTTCAGACAGGTTTGAGGCAACGTTAAAAATGAAAGTGCGTGCTTCAGTTAAAAAGATGTGCGACAAGTGCAAGATTATTCACCGTAAAGGTGTGGTAAGGGTGATTTGTGTCAACCCGAAGCACAAACAACGTCAGGGCTAGGAGCGATGAGGCTTACGCCTCGCGTCAATTCATTAAAGGATCGGGATTTTTTGGAGAATAGATAAATGGCACGTGTGGCTGGCGTTGATCTTCCGCCAAATAAGAGGGCAGAGGTTGGACTAACCTACATCTACGGGGTTGGACGTTCGCGTGCGAGTTCTATACTCAGCGAAGCCGCCGTGAACGTTAACACGCGTGTTAAGGATCTGAACGAGGACGAACTCAGCCGCATCCGTGCCGTTCTCGAGGCCCAGGGAGAGATTGAGGGTGATCTACGCAAGCGCATACAGATGGATATCAAGCGCTTGATGGATATTGGCTGCTATCGAGGTTTACGTCACAGACGAGGTCTTCCCGTTCGGGGACAGCGGACTCATACCAATGCGCGAACCCGTAAAGGGCCACGACGCGCGACTATTGCCAAAAAGAAAGCACCTGGCAAGAAGTAATTCCCGGTTTGATTTTTTATTTCCGCTTTGCGATTTGGCTCGCTCGCAAAGTCGTGAAAACTAAAAACCACGAATCAGCAGTCTAAAAATTATTATGGCTAAAGCAGCTGGAAAAAAGAAGGTCTTCCGAAAGAAGGAGAAGAAAAATGTCCCAGTGGGCATTGCGCACATAGCCGCTTCCTTCAACAACACGATGATCTCCATTACCGACCTGGAGGGCAACTTGATTGCACAGTCGTCCGCGGGTGCCCGCGGTTTTCGCGGGTCTCGCAAAGGGACTCCTTTCGCTGCCCAGCAAGCCGCTTATGAGGCCGCAAGAAAGGCTCATGAAGCCGGCATGCAACAATGCGAAGTTCGAGTGAAAGGCCCAGGCGGCGGCCGAGAGTCTGCTATTCGCGCGATTGCCAATGCCGGCGTTAGAGTCACAACCATTCGTGACACAACACCCATTCCGCATAATGGTTGTCGCCCGCCGAAGCGACGTCGCGTATAAAAGGATTTTTGAATTGCGAGCTATTGCCGATTTAGGCTGTCGAGCAATTGAATGCTTGACGAAATCGGCAACTAAAGTGAGCGAGTAATTAACCTAAAGGACGAAGGGCTAGCGAAATCGCAGCCTGTAAACTTTTCCGTCTACTAGACTGGAGGCAATAAAGAGTTGGCTAGGTATAGAGACGCGGTGTGCCGTCTGTGCCGCCGCGAAGGTGCAAAACTTTTTCTTAAGGGTGATCGATGCTACAAGCCCTCCTGCCCTATTGAAAAGCGCGGCACACAGCCGCCAGGACAGCATGGTAACTCAATGCGTCGCGGCAAGGCGCTGGTTGGATATGGCCAGCAGTTGCGCGAAAAGCAGAAAGTAAAGCGCATCTATTTCATTCTCGAAGGACAGTTCCGTAACTACTTTGAACGCGCTGCGCGCATGAAGGGAATTACAGGCGAGAACCTGTTGTTTCTGCTGGAACGTCGGCTGGATAACGCAGTTTACCGCGCTGGCTTTACCACCTCGCGCCGGCAAGCCCGCCAACTTGTGAATCATGGCCACATCCTGGTTAATGGTCGCAAGGTGGATATCCCCTCTTTTCAGGTGAGGGCCGGCGACACAATTACCGTAAAAGAGGCGAGTCGGAAAAACCCGCATATTGAGAGTGCGTGGCAGACGGCTTCCGGGCGCGGCCGTCCTTCATGGATCTCTCAGGAAGGGACCGACATGTCAGCCCGCGTGAGCGGTCTGCCGGCGCGTGACGATGTCGATCGTTCAATAAACGAACAGCTTATCGTCGAACTTTATAGCAAGTAATAGACAGCCCTGCTGGTGTCTGCCGTTTCTTCCGGCACCCGCAGGCTAATTGCATTTCTAATTCGGGACCTAAATCTATGGCTATGGATCAAAATAATCTTTGGACGGGATTTCAGATGCCGCGCCGTCTCGCGGCTGACGCAGAAACATTGACGGAACGTTACGGTCGCTTTTCCGCACAACCGTTCGAACGAGGCTTTGGCACCACTGTGGGCAACTCTCTTCGTCGCGCACTGCTTTCCTCGATTGAAGGAGCGGCCGTGACTGCAGTGAAGATTGAAGGCGTGGAACACGAGTTCTCTTCGATAAAGGGAGTTGTCGAAGACGCAACTGACGTCATCCTCAACTTAAAACAGGTGCCTTTCAAGCTCCACGGTAATGAAGCGAAGACTCTCAGGATTTCAAAGGAAACCGCCGGTGAAGTTACGGCGGCCGATATTGAGGCCGACGCGGATGTGGAGATACTCGATGATAGCGTCCATATTGCTACGGTTAGTGAAGGCGGATCGTTAAAAATAGAGATGAGATTGAAACGCGGCCGTGGCTACGTCTCCGCTGATCGTAATTTCGATGAAGATCTGTCCCTCGGTTACATCCCCATCGATTCCGTGCATACCCCTGTAAAAAAGGTGAACTACACGGTTGAGGCTGCCCGCTTGGGACAAAATACGGAGTTCGATAAGTTGACAATAGAGGTTTGGACGGACGGTTCCGTAAAACCGGAAGACTCCATCGGTCTTGCAGCCAAGCTTATCAAGGATCACATGTCCATCTTCATTAATTTTGAAGAGGACACGGACGATTTTGCCTACTCTAAGATGGAACGGCCGCCGCTGCCACGGAATGACCAACTGGATCGTTCAGTCGACGAACTGGAACTGTCGGTGCGCTCATATAACTGTTTGAAGAATGCCGACATTAGAACAATCCGTGATTTGGTTCAACGCACTGAGCGGGAAATGTTAGCGACTAAGAATTTCGGCAAGAAATCGCTAAATGAAATAAAAGAAATCCTGAATGGGATGGGCTTGGACTTTGGCATGGAGTTTGACGAACAGGGCAATCCGATACCGGGAACTGGTGGGCGCGATGGCGCCGACGCCTCAGACTTTGAAGGCGAAGTCGAAGACGAAGAGTAGTAGCACTCTGGCTAAACGAGGCGCTCAGCCGTCAGATTCAATTCTTCGAGATTTAATGGAACGCTGGTAAAGAGTCATGCGTCACTTAAAGGCACATCGTAAGCTTGGCCGAACAACGGAACACCGGATTTCCATGCTTCGGAATCTGGCAATTTCGCTGATCAATTCTCGCGAAGAGCGAATTGTTACCACTTTGCCCAAGGCTAAGGAGTTAAGACCTTTCGTCGAACGTGCGATTACGCTTTCTCGCCATGCTCGAGAACCAAAGGGCGATAGTCCAGAGGCACGAGCTCTACACCTGCGCCGCCGGGCTGCTGGTTTTTTTCATGCGGGAAACATGCAGCAGGCCGTGCTCACTGGAAAGCGAGGGCAATTGCGACCAGCGCGAACGGCAGGGGTTGCCGCTCTGAGACGTTTATTTGATGAGCTTGGTGAGCGATACAAGGACCGGCCCGGTGGTTACACAAGGATCCTAAAGCTGGGTCATCGTGAGGGTGACAACGCCGAGCTTGCGATAATAGAGCTGGTCGACAACCCTCGCGAGCTCGCGGCTCTGGAAGCAGCAAAGAAGAGGAGCAGGCACACTACCAGCTCGAAGAAGAAAAAAGCCGGGGAAGGAAAGAAAGCCGCTGGAGTTGATCGCAGTAAGTCCAAGAGTCAAAAGGCCGCGGAGCCTGTCGAGGCGGCTCAAGCACCCAGCGGTGTGACACAAAATTCCTCTGATTTGGAGGAGTCAAACTTGAAATCCACTGAGCAAGAAGAGACATAGAAATAATCTCTCAGAGGGATAATGCGCGCCCGGTGCTGATACCAATCGCGTTCGGTAGGCGGCCCCAATCGACCAGCGGCAACACAGCCCGAGTCTTTTGGGGCTAATCACTTGTTAGGCTCATTTTGAATTCAAAAGCACTGGATAGCGCGCGATTAAAATGAACGACCAGGAGAGCAAAAAAGTCAGCGGTACGAAACGGCCTAAGGCCGCCGGTGCCGGCAACAGAGGAATCAACAGATCCAGACAAAACAGACCGCCTGCTCCCGAAGCGTCCATCAACATGGATGAGTTGCGGGAATTGATCGCCCTGATTCTGGAAAACGGTCTCGCGGAGTTTGAACTTGAACGCGAGGGATTTCGGGTTCGCCTGCGCAGAGACACCGAAACATCAGAGTCTGAGAGTCTTTCCAGTACAACTCGTGACATCGAAACGATAGCTGAACCTGAAACTACAACGAGCGGCAGCGATTCTTCAGCGGGCGGCAGCAGAACTTCTCGCCCCGCAGCTCCGGTTCATCCGGGAGCGCGCGCTGAAACAGCGGCCTCTGAAGATCAGGATCTCCACATGATTTCGTCCCCAATAGTCGGGACTTTTTATCGGGCACCCTCCCCCCACGCAGATTCTTTTGTGCGAATCGGGAGCCACGTTGAGCCTGATTCAGTCGTGTGCATTATTGAGGCGATGAAATTGATGAACGAGATTCAGGCGGAAACCAGTGGCGAGGTTGCCAAGATTTACGTTGAGAATGGCCAGCCTGTTGAATATGGTCAGCCACTCTTTGGAATTCGAAGTTAGCTAGTGAGACGACAGCATTGACGTACTTAACGGACGCATTAAGACTTAACTGGTGTTAAGAAATGTGGCGTATTAAATGAGCACCATCCGAAGGTTCAAAAAGATTCTGATTGCGAACCGGGGAGAGATTGCCTGCCGAATCATCTGGACCTGTAAGGAGATGGGCATTCGCACGGTGGCTGTTCATAGCGACATCGATCGCGACTCACTTCACGTGAGATTCGCAGATGAAGCGGCGTGTATTGGTCCAGCGCCCTCCGCACAAAGTTATCTGAATATTCCGGCGATTATCAGCGCGGCGGAAATCTTTAACGTAGATGCAATTCATCCCGGCTATGGCTTCCTCGCGGAGTCATCTTACTTTGCGGAAATCTGTGAAGCTTGCAATATAAAGTTTATTGGACCACAGGCAAGCATCATTCGCTTGATGGGTGACAAGGTTGAAGCGCGCCGCGCAATGGAAGAAGCGGGACTGCCAATTTTGCCGGGCAGTTCCGAGCCGATCACTTCTGAAGATGAGGCGCTGAAATTGGCCCGAGAGATTGGCTTTCCCGTGATGGTCAAAGCCTGCGCCGGTGGTGGCGGTCGTGGCATGCGCATAGTACGGTCCGAGTCAGAACTCGGTAAAGCGCTGGAGACTGCTTCGACGGAAGCAGCTGCAGCATTCAAGGATGGAAGCGTGTACCTGGAACGTTATCTGCAGCAGCCGCGCCATATTGAAATCCAGGTACTGGCAGACGAATATGGCAACTGTATCCATCTGGGGGAACGCGAATGCTCGATCCAGCGGCGCCATCAGAAATTGTTGGAAGAAGCTCCCTCTCCCGTGCTTTCTCCTGAGTTGCGCAATCGGATGGGCGAGTCTGCCGTTGTCGCTTGCAAAAAACTCGGCTATTCAAGTGCGGGCACGGTTGAATTTCTTCTTGATCAAGAAAATAAGTTTTACTTCATGGAGATGAACACGCGCATCCAGGTGGAGCATGCGGTAACCGAGATGGTTACTCTCGCTGACATCGTACGCAATCAAATTCGTATAGCTGAAGGCGAGCCGCTGGGTTACGTTCAGGAAGATCTGTTGATTGTAGGTCATGCTATTGAGTGCCGGATTAATGCTGAGAATCCCGAAACTTTTGCACCTTCCCCTGGTTTAATTACTGCTTTCAATTTGCCGGGCGGCCCCGGGGTGCGGGTTGACACTTATGTCTATTCAGGTTACTCGGTGCCTTCCTTTTACGATTCCATGATTGCAAAAGTCATAGTTCATGCTCGCACGCGGGAACTGGCTATAGCGCGTATGAAGCGAGCTCTCGAGGCGTTAGTGATAGAAGGGATAAAGACCACTATACCCTTGCATCTCAGGATTATGGACGATCCGAAATTTCGCGCGGGGGAAATCTCAACCAACTTTATGGAGTATTTCCTTACCCAAAACCCGTCAAGAAACTCCAGGATGGTGTCCGGGGTAGTTGCTACTGCGAATTGAACCCGTGGCGTTTGCCGTTTGCTTCTGGGGGGCCTATAATAATTGACTTTTCCGTGGCGAGCAGGCTCGTCTGAGAGGATAAAGCGATGTCATACGCAGTAATCAAGACCGGCGGAAAACAGTTCGTTGTTGCTCAAGGTAGTACCCTCCGCGTACCTTCTATTGAAGCGGAAGCCGGCAAGTCCATCAAGCTGAATGCCTTGTTGACTGCTGCTGATGGTAATCCCGTTGTCGGAGGCGCAGAAATTTCCGCTACCGTGGTTGAGCACGGTCGGGCGGCCAAATTAGTAGTCTTCAAGAAGAAGCGACGCAAGCATTACAAGCGCAAGCAGGGACACCGTCAGGGATTTACAACAATAAGAATCGACGCGATCGAATAATCGCTCGCTATTTTAGGGAGTTAGCAATGGCACACAAAAAGGGCGTCGGTTCCTCTCGCAATGGCCGCGACTCGTCTGCTCAGAGACTGGGGTTGAAGAAGTTTGGTGGCGAGCATGTGGCCGGTGGCAATATTCTTGCGCGTCAAAGAGGCACGAAGTGGAAACCAGGCAATAACGTTGGCCGTGGTAAAGATGACACCTTGTTTGCACTTGTGGATGGGATAGTCAAATTTGAAGACAAAGGCCGCCGGGGAAAATTTATAAGCGTCTATCCTGCTGAACAGGCGACTGCTGCATAGAATTGAAGACCGGAATCATTAGTACGCGACGCCTGCGCCAGTTTTTCATTGAGCGGAGGCGTCGCTTTCGATTTGATGTCACGAGTTAATGTTTATTGATCGCGCCAAGATCCAGGTACGCGGAGGAAATGGCGGTAACGGGGTTACAGCTTTTAGACGAGAGAAATTCGTGCCTCGCGGCGGTCCTTCAGGTGGCGACGGCGGACGTGGAGGAGATGTTTGGATTGTCGCGGATTCCGCTCTGAATACTCTCCTTCACCTGCGCCTTAATCCACTCAATGTTGCGGGCCGGGGAATGCATGGTGAAGGCTCTAACCGATCCGGTCGTGAGGGAGAAGATCTCGTCATCCGTGTTCCCGTTGGAACACAGATTTCTGACGCAGCGACCGGTGAGTTGCTTGCTGATCTCTCATCCGATAATTCGCGCTGGCTGGCTGCGCGGGGCGGCAGGGGCGGGTTCGGTAACTCCCATTTCGCGACTTCAACAAACCGGGCCCCGCGATATCATCAGTCGGGCACTGAAGGCGAAGAGCGTGAACTACAGCTCGAGCTAAAACTGCTTGCCGATGTCGGATTGGTAGGTTTTCCGAACGCCGGAAAATCAACCTTCATTGCCACGGTTTCGGCAGCAAAACCAAAGATTGCCGACTATCCTTTTACCACCCTGGAGCCGCATCTGGGAGTGGTGGATTTGGGTGATTTCCGCACTTTTGTAATTGCTGATATCCCTGGCTTGATTGAAGGTGCGCATCGAGGGGCGGGCTTGGGGGATCGCTTTTTGCGGCATATCGAGAGGACAAAACTGCTCCTGCATCTGGTGGATGTTTCATCAGTTTCAGGGCGCAAAACGGTCGACGATTATACGACCGTGAACCATGAATTGGTGGCCTATAACCCGGCTTTATCAAGTCGTCCCCAGATTGTGGTGGCCACAAAAATAGACGCGCTGGATGAGCCTGAGCGGCTGGAATCTTTGAAGAAACAGGTAGAATCTGAGGGCCGGGAGTTTTACGCGATCTCTTCAGCAACAAACACCGGAGTGCGGGAACTACTCCGTGACGTGGCCGCGAAATTGATCGAATTGAATGACTCCTCAACTTCGACGATGGTTGAAATGGCCCAGTAGAACGGGCCCGAGATTCCTCGATTTTTGCACATGACGAACGGCAGTGGTGCGAAAGGTTCTTCGGAACGGCGAAAACGACTGGCCATTTACGGTGGAACCTTTGACCCGGTTCACCTGGCGCATCTTGAAATTGCGAGAAAGGTCGTTCGGTTATTCCAAATTGACAGGCTGTTGTTTGTGCCCGCCTGGCGAGCACCGCACAAAACAGGGCGTGAAGTGACCGCACCACTGCACCGCTATGCAATGCTGGCGCTGGCGACGCAGGACGATCAACGACTAGCTATTTCAAGCTTTGAACTGGAAGCGCCAGATCGGCGTTATACAGTCGACACGCTGGCACACTTTCGCGGCAAATTCACAAGGACAGAACTCTTCTTTGTGATGGGCGGAGATTCCTGGGCTGAAATAGCAACCTGGCATGATTGGCAACGGCTGATCACGATGGCGGATTTCATAGTAGTCACCAGACCGGGCTACGATCTCGGACAGGAGAGTGCCGGGCCTGAGTCGGTTAGCCGAATCATTGATTTGCGAGATGGTGGTTCAGTAAATCTTCCGCCGTACGTTCAGGACCAGGCTCCTAAGATCTTCTTTACCGACCTGCTTGAGTCGGACATCTCTGCGAGTCAAGTGCGTAGTGCTGCCCGAGAGGAACGAGATTCAGATTTGCAGAAACTCGTGCCACAAGGTGTCGCAAACTATATAAGGAAGTACAAACTTTACAGAAAAGCGAATGAAGCATAATTCAACTGCCAAAGAGCAGTCGCTCCACCCAACGAGTATTGGATGTTCACCACTTAAGTCGACGCCCAAACCGGCGGTGGAAAGATTCGACGAGAGAGTCCGGACGGCCCTACAGGGGGCCAGCGACAAAAAAGGGATCGATAGTGTGTTGCTCGACCTGCGGGAAATTGCCAGCTTTACGGATTATTTTGTGATCACCAGCGGCTCCAACGAACGGCAGGTTCAGGCCATTGCGGATGAAATTGTGGAGCAGTTGAAGAAAAGCGGTACCGCGGCTGCCCGTGTCGAAGGTTATAAGTCTGCCGAGTGGATCCTGCTGGATTATGGCGATTTCATCGTCCACGTTTTTGCGCAGAAAGCGCGAAAGTTCTATGACCTTGAACGATTGTGGAGAGATGCGAAGCGGATCGAGTTACCAGGGGATCTTTCCGGCGAGACCGATAGCTCTTTGAGAAAAGAATTGTGATTGAGATCTTTGCGGAGTCAGACTCGATGCGGGAGGCTATTCGCCTGGCACACCGAGTTGCGGCGACTGATGCAAATGTTTTGATTACTGGTGAGTCGGGTGCGGGCAAAGATGTGCTGGCCTTTTTTATCCACTCACAATCAAGTCGCGCACTGCAATCCTTTGTGAAGATCGACTGCGCTACCCTGCCCAGCGACCTTCTCGAAGCCGAGCTCTTTGGTTATGAGCGGGGGGCTTTTACCAGTGCCATCCAGGCTAAACCTGGGCGACTTGAAGCGGCGGATCAAGGAACCCTCGTCCTGGACGAGATTGCTCACCTGTCGGTTGACTCTCAGGCAAAGCTCCTTCGTGTAATTGAGACGCGGGAGTTTGCTCGTCTCGGGGGTCGGCGAACAATTAAGGTAGACGCGCGTTTGATCGCCCTGACAAACGTGGATTTGGACCAGGCCGTGAGCCGGCGTGATTTCCGCGAAGATTTGTATTACCGCTTGAATGTTGTTCATATTCAAGTACCGCCCTTGCGGGAGCGAATGAAGGATTTGCCAAACCTAGCCCAAAGTCTGTTGCAGGCTTACGCCTCAAAACATGGTCGTCAGGTGAGTGGGTTCGCGCCCGAAGCATTTTCGCTGTTGAAAGAATATGAGTTTCCGGGAAACGTTCGGGAACTGGCAAACACGATCGAACGGGCCGTGATCATTTCCTCAGGTAAACGCGTCGAAGTGACAGATTTTCCTGACGCTGTTCGGGCTGCTATCCAAATTCAGCGCCGACGAAGGAACCCGCAGTCGTTGGCTGAAGTCGCGGCAGAATATGTCGCAGAGACTCTCCAGGCGACAAAGGGCAATAAAACGAAGGCGGCGCGCATCCTGGGGATCAGCCGCAAGAATCTTTATGAAAGGTTGGCGAAGCTGGACAAGGCATGAAGGTAGTCAGTTACGCCTTCGCGGGGGCTTCCTTAAGGAATGCGGCTGCGGTTTGTCTGGACAGGAAAGACGAAAGATGCTCATCTAAGGGCACTTTTGGCCGGCTATCTGGAACGCCTCAAACATTTCGTTAGTTGTGAAATCAATGAACTTCCGGAAGCCAGGACCGGCGGCAAAAAGGCGGGCATCGATATAGATTCCCGGCGCATCTCAGACGCTCTGCGTTCCGCCAGTGTAACGGTTTTACTGGAGGAGAATGGCAAGCAATGTAGTTCGAGAGAATTGGCGGCACGGGTGCAGCGCTGGGCTAATAATGGCATCAAGGAAATTGCTTTTGTTGTGGGCGGGCCAAACGGCGTTTCAGAGCAATTGGCATCACAGGCGAACGAGCACTGGTCACTATCGCGCCTGACAATGACGCATGAAATGGCCCGAGTGTTGCTCCTGGAGCAGTTGTACAGGGCGTACACGATTAATAGCGGTATACCGTACCAAAAATGACGGATCCTGGTTCCTTCTGATGCACTCTTGGAAGGGGTGGAGGTCAAAAGAATGGATAAAAGAAAATTGAAGGGTTTCCGAGATAAGCTGTTGGATCGACGCGAGAGTCTGGTCGGTCAGGTACAACAGGCCGAACTCTACAGTCGTGAGCGCGACTCGGAGGCCACCCAGGATCCCGCTGATATGGCAGCCAATGCTTATACAAAAGAGCTTTTGGTCTCGATGTCGGACAACGACCGGCAACTCTTGAATCTGATAGATGAAGCCTTGGAACGTATCGAAGAGGGCACATATGCTAAATGCGTTCGCTGTGGCGAGGCGCTTCCGGAAAAGAGGCTGGATGCCGTGCCCTGGGCTCGTCACTGCGTTCGTTGCCAGGACTTGCAGGAGCGAGGTCTGCTGAGCGAAGAAGAAGATTAGAGCTTTCCTATTTCTGATGACATAATAACGGCCTCCGGAGACTTCCTCCGGAGGCCGTCTATTTTTCACCACCGCAGCAAATAGCATTGCTTCGATGTAGACGAAAGCCGATGTTCCTCACCCGCACTCTCAATGTAATCACCGATGCGGTTCTCGCAGTTATCTATCCGCAAGCGTGTACACTTTGCGGGGCAAGTGTCGAATCGAGAACTCTCGGGGTAGCCTGCGGTCCTTGTTGGAGTAATACGCGGCTATTCACGGACGATGAGGTCGTTTGTTGGAAATGTGGCGCCGCCGCGGTTGGAGCTACCCCTGATCAGAATCCTGAGCAGATACTTTGCCGCCGTTGTAATCAGGAATTGTTTACTTCAGCTCGCGCTTGCGGAGCTTACCAGGGCGCATTGCGCGCCTCTGTTTTAGCTCTCAAGAGTCAGCCTCATATCAGTGGACATCTGGTTGAACTCTTACTTCACACTCGGAATCGGGAGCCCCTTCACCGCGCTTCTCGCGTGATTCCGGTACCATTACATCCAGAACGGCAAAAACTACGCGGATTCAACCAGGCTGCCGTTATAGCTCGTGAGGTAACCCGTCACACTGCCCTGCCCTTTGACGAGGTAAGCTTGGTACGCATTAGTCATTCTGAGCGTCATCGTGCCGGAATGGATGCAAGAGGAAGGCGAGAGACTGTTGCCGGCGCTTTTCTGGTTCGCCATCCGCTTCTAATCGCAGGTGAGCGGATTCTCCTAATAGATGATGTTTTCACCACCGGAGCGACAGCTTCAGCTTGCGCTGAAGCTTTACTTCAGTCAGGCGCGAGTGAGGTGTTCGTCCTGACAATTGCGCGCGTTCTGCCAATGTAATGAACTAACTTAGCCTGGTGTCCCAGGCATTTAGGTTAGGAGGCTATATGGAGGCTCTGTATGATGGGGTCCATGAAAACTCTATATCCACCGATCGAACCGTTTGATTCGGGACGACTCAGAGTTTCGCCTCTTCACGAGCTGTATTATGAGCAATGCGGCAATCCATCTGGCCAGCCAGCGATTTTTCTTCATGGTGGGCCGGGTGCCGGTCTCATTCCCGAGTACCGTCAGTTTTTCGATCCGTCTGTTTACAGAGTGGTGCTCTTCGACCAGCGAGGTGCAGGAAGGAGTACCCCCCATGCCAGTCTGGAGGAGAACACAACCTGGGCCCTTGTCGCCGACATCGAAGGTCTGCGCCAGCACTTGGGGATCGAACGTTGGCTTGTATTTGGCGGTTCCTGGGGAAGTACTCTCTCGCTTGCTTATGCAGAAACCCATCCCGAACGCACCAGCGCGCTAATACTGCGGGGAATTTTTCTTTGCCGGCCTAAAGAGATCCGCTGGTTCTATCAGGAAGGCGAGGGAGCCAGTGCGATCTTTCCGGAGGCCTGGGAACAATATGTGCAGTTGATACCCAGTTCTGAAAGACAAGATCTGCTAAGAGCTTATCATCGACGTTTGATGAGCGACGATGAACAGCTCCAGCTCAGGGCGGCCGCGGCATGGTCCACATGGGAAGCGAGCGCCTTAAAACTTATTCCCGATCAGGCTCTGATTGATCATTTTGCGGAGCCGCACAATGCGCTCGCTCTGGCGCGCATTGAGTGCCACTATTTTGTCAACAACGCCTTTTTCGAGACCGATAATTACCTCATTGAAAGAGTCGAGAATATTAGACACATTCCAGCGGTGATCGTACAGGGACGATATGACATTGTTTGTCCCACGATGAGCGCCTGGGATCTTCATCGCGCCTGGCCGGAGGCAGAACTCAGGATTATCCCAGACGCGGGACACTCAGTAACCGAGCCGGGAATTACCGATGCTCTGGTTCGTGCAACCGATGGGTTTCGGATTAAATCATAGGATTGAGGCCGCTGGACTGGAGAAAACCACCAAGTAGATATAGATTTTGACACTGTCTGAGGCGCTCGCTTAATATCAGACTCTGTATGAATGGCCGCGTACTAGTCTTAAATGCATCGTTCGAGGCTATTAATGTGTGCACCGAAAGGCGCGCGGTCGTGATGATCTTCAAGGGCGTGGCTCGTGTTGAAGAGCACAACGGACACATGCTTCACTCCGCTAAACTCTCAATTCACGCTCCTTCGGTAATCCGGCTGACGGAATATATCCACATTCCTTTCGAAAGACGTTCCCTTTCCCGCAAGAACATTTTGCTGCGAGATCATTCCACTTGCCAATATTGTGGTAAACAATATTCACCCTCCGAACTGACTTTGGACCACGTCTTACCCCGCTCCCGTGGTGGCGAATCGACCTGGGATAATCTCGTCGCGTGCTGTAAGAGATGTAACCACCGAAAGGGAAATCGCACACCGGAGGAATCGGGAATGCATCTGTTACGCAGGCCGCGCGGTTTTTCGTTGCACGTCAACAGGCAAATCATGCGCTATCTTGGACGTGCCGTTGAGACCTGGAGGAAATATCTTTTTTATGAATCGAACAGCAGCCAGTGAGTCTGCCTGCAGAACGGTCCACTTGACTTCACGAAAGAGGCAGTTATGAATGAAACAATATTGGCCATCGGCGGTCTGGGAACCCCCGAGATGATCGTGATTGCGGTAGTTATCTTCCTTCTGTTTGGAGCTACGAGATTGCCGCAATTGGCTAAGGCGCTGGGCCAAAGCAAACGTGCTTTCAAAGAAGGTCTGGATGAAGGTGAAAAGGAGTCCTCGAAAGACACTAAGGAGAAATAGATAGATTCTGGATCAGCCCTGCCACTAAAGCTTGTTGATCACGGTCTTAATTGCTGCGAGATTTACGGCCAACGATTAGCGTTGCCTTAACCGAAAGCGCAAATTCCGCAGCGTGTCGGTCCTCATCAACCAGTCGCGCTATCTCATTAGTTACCCGCTCTCGAGAATCTTCCGGGAGAAATTCGAGCCAGCCCACCATTAAGAAATGAGAGATCAACGGCGCGTTTAAGAATTGTTCGCCTGACTCGTAATCGAATTCCTCCACGCGAGTCCATGAAGTGATTTCCTCCAGACCCTCCTGCTCAGCGTGATTTTCAATTTCGGAGACTGTGGGTAGTTCAGAGATGAGCGCCTCAACATCAGCCTCATGGTCCGTTAATCCACAGTTGTAGAGAGCTTCCCAGTAGAGAGAAAAAAATTCGCCAAAACTCGAAGCCGTAGGAAGAGTGAGCATTACGATGCCCTCTGGTTTGACAACTCTTATAGTCTCAGTCAGGACCTTGCGGACGCGTTGCGGATCGATGAGTGAAGCATCTGCCAACGCCAAATCAAATTCGTCATTACGCAGTTCTAAGTCATCGATTCTTTGCTGGCTAAACTCTACTGCGCCTTTTGTGGCCGCCGCTTTGGCGCGCGCTAACTCTAAGCACTCGCGATTCTCATCGATGCCCAAGAATTTCAGACAATTCCCCGCTTTTTCCTGAAGGGCAATCACATGGCCGCCGGTGCCGGCGCCCAGGTAGACCACCTGGCCCTCCGGCGGTAGCACAACATGTTCATTGACCAACTCAGCGAATCTTTCGCCCCATTCGGTGGCGACGAAGAGATCATTCATGAATGCAAGTTCTTTGTCTGGATTAGCACCGACCATAATTTGCCTAGGGGATGAGCTCAAAGCTCAAACCCCCGATCTTCAACGATCCTTATCCGTTTCTTCCTCAAAATATCTCTTCCCCTGCAAACTCTTAGGCAGACACTCCATCTCCTCCTTTGCCTGGGGATCGTTATGGACATAGCGATAGCCTTCGCCGTAGCCTGCTTTGCGCATCAATGGTGTCACTGCATTTCGCAAGTGAAGGGGAACGGGCTCCCGCGCAGTTTTTTCAGCATCTGACACAGCTGCGTGATACGCATGTTTTACTGCGTCCGATTTTGGCGCGCGGGCGAGGTAGATAGTCGCCTGTGAAAGCGGAAAGAGGGCTTCAGGTAAGCCAATTAGTCGCACAATATCAGCTGCAGCAGCTGCCTGGACCATGGCCTGAGGATCGGCAAGTCCAATGTCTTCCGAGGCCAGTATGCAAAGCCGCCGTGCGATAAATACTGGATCGGCCCCCCCTTCAATTAACCTGGCAAGCCAGTAGAGGGAAGCATCAACATTCGAGTTGCGCAAAGACTTGATCAGCGCGGAAATGAGATTGTAATGCTCCTCGCCGCCTTTGTCGTAAGCGTAATGGGCGCGACCAAGCGCTTCGATAACTACGGCATCGGATATGTGCCGCAATCCCTGCTCATCAGGTGCGACAGATTCCACTGCTGCCTCGAGAGCCGTTAACGCGACGCGTGCATCTCCACCGGAAGATCGAGCAATTTTGGTGATCAATTCTTCCTGTATACGGGGGTGGAAATGAGCGAGTCCTCGCGATTTGTCCGTCAGCGCTCGTTCCAGAATGGTTTCGATCTCTGCCGGCGTCAGCGGGCTGAGAACGAGCACGCGACAACGCGAGAGCAAAGCACTGGTTATTTCAAAGGACGGGTTTTCCGTCGTGGCTCCAATTAAAGTGAGGGTGCCATTCTCCACAGCGTGCAACAGCGCATCTTGTTGACCTTTATTAAAGCGATGAATTTCGTCGATAAAGAGGACGGTGCGGACACCAAACCTTCGTTCCCGCCGGGCGTCGGTGATGGCCTCGCGCAAGTCTTTGACGCCAGAAAAGACCGCGGATAGCGCAATAAAACGCGATTTAGTTTTCTCGGCCAGTAGACGTGCCAAAGTGGTTTTGCCGACGCCAGGTGCGCCCCACAACACTAGTGAAGGCATGGTTCCCCCGCTTGCCAGCAGCCGGGGCAGAATCCGACCCTCACCGACAAGCTGTCGTTGTCCCACGAACTCATCGAGTGAAAGCGGACGCATCCGCTCGGCGAGCGGGGCAAGAGTTTCGCCCGTAGGCGTCGGTTCTGTTTCGCCGAAAAGATTTCCTGTGCCAGACCGAATCATAGTCAGATTTCAATATATATTATCGCCTAAATATGCAATGCTGGCGAACGGACCAGCATTCGGGTTTTGCAAACGGAACGTTCAAGTTAATCGGTCACTCGGCTAAAGAGATCGCACGACCGGCGCAGCTTGAGTAGTTCAAACTTTCGGAATGCGCATCAGCTTTTTGTCGAATTTCAACGTCTACGGAAAATGCGTTTGATAAAGCTTCATTTTGTTGCTAATTCTAGCTAAAATCTTCATGGGAACGGGTTTTAAAAGATCTTCGTATACCTCAGTGAACACACCCAGCCACTCAAAAACGGCAAAGGCGTGACTGGAAGAAAGGCAAATCGGGAGAGTGCAATTATGAAAGAAGCCAAAGATGTTTTGAGGGTTGTCGGGGTAATGCTTCTTGGGTTGTTCGTTTTGGTTGTGGGGATACCGCTGGTACTGGCAGCAGCCGGCATTACATTGGGAATTGTGAAGTTTCTTTTCTTCCTGGCTGTTATACTGATCAAACTGGCCGTAATTGCCGCCATAGGTTATTTGGTTCTGGTGGGAATTCGCGCGCTTCTCCGCTGAGAGAATTCGAGGAAGACCGCAACTGATCAACTACTGGCGCCGCCTCAGCTGTCAAACCCAATCGCTGGTTTTAAACGTTGAAGCGAAAATGGGCCACATCTCCCTCCTGCATTCGATAGTCTTTGCCTTCGAGTCTTAATAGTCCCTGTTCGCGAGCCGCGGCGTAAGAACCGGCTCGAATCAGATCCTCGTAACTGATCACCTCGGCGCGAATAAAACCCCGTTCGATATCAGAGTGAATCACTCCAGCTGCTTGAGGAGCACGAGTGCCTTGCGGGATTGTCCAGGCCCGCACCTCCTTTTCTCCAGCCGTCAAAAACGACATCAGACCCAGCAGGTGATAGGCGCTCTTGATCAACCGATCAACTCCACTGCCCTTCACGCCCAGAGTTTGCAGATAATCCAATCGTTCCGGAGGAGGCAGCGCAACCAGCTCCGCCTCAAGCTGGGCACAAATCACGACACATTCCGCCGCTTCTTGTTCTGCAATTCCTGATACAGTCCGAATACCGGCATTGGCCTGCGGTTCTACGAGGTCGGCTTCACCTGTATTTGCAGCGTAAATCGTTGGTTTAAGGGTGAGAAGGAAAAAGCCGCGAGCAATTGCCTGCTCCTCGTCAGTGAGTGTGACAGTTCGGGCGGATCTTCCTTGTTCCAGTGCAGGCTGAAGTTTTTCGAGCACTTCCAATTCCGCGCGTGCAATCTTGTCTCCTCCCTTGAGTGCTTTTTGTGCTTTTTCCCTACGACGCTCGGCCGTAGCGAGGTCGGCTAGGGCAAGCTCAACCTGGATGGTTTCAATATCGCGACCGGGATCGACGGATCCCTCCACGTGTATAACGCTCTCGTCCTCAAAGCAACGGACCACCTGGACGACCGTATCAGTCTCTCTGATGTTCGCAAGAAACTGATTTCCCAGACCTTCGCCCTTTGACGCTCCTCGTACTAAACCTGCAATATCCAAGAACTCTACGGTAGCCGGAATTACCGAACCAGTCTTGACGAGCTTTGCCAATGGTTGTAGACGTTCGTCCGGTACTGGCACGACGCCAACATTCGGTTCGATCGTCGCAAACGGGTAGTTTGCTGCGAGCGCTGATGTTTGCGCCGTCAGCGCATTAAACAGAGTAGACTTACCCACGTTCGGTAGACCAATGATGCCCGCTCTTAACATGCGTTAGCCTCGCCTTGAAACTAACTGATAATCTTTGGTGGCGCAACGAGGGCGGAAGTATGGGGAAAGGATGAAGGATGAAGGATGAAGTATGAGGCATGAAGGAGGAAGCTCCTTGCCTCTTGCTCCTGCCTCGCGCCCTGCCGCTGTCACCTGCTGTTCCTTCATCCTTTGTCCTTCCTCCTCCCTCCTTCATCCTTCATCCTTCATCCTTCATCTTGCCGCGGCTTCGCGTATAATCCGGGCTCGGACACGAACGGCTTGACCCTGCAGTGCAGCAATAAGAATCGATTACGCCTAAGGACTGTGAAACGAGAATTTTGATCTCTTCCGTTCAATGACTCTTCCTCTCATCTTGGCTTTCCTGGCCACGGCCAGCGGCACGCTTGCCACTTACCTTTACGATGAGGGCGCGTCTTTTGCCTCACGTGTTTGTACTGGAGCATGCACCGGCCAGGCTGCTCTCGGACTGATCGGATTTGTGATTGCATCCTTTCTTGGACTCAACTTTTTGAGTCTGACATTTACCGTCGCAATTCTGGCCCTACCCTACCTGATACTGACGAGTACTGCCCTTAAGAAAGAACTGCGGCATGATCTAGGCAAGAGTGGCGCGGCTATCCAGGGTTTTATTAATCATCCCTCTTTGACCACGGTGGGCTACTTGATCTTCTACTTGATTGTAGTGGTCATAGTCTGGCAGGTTTTCGAGCGTGCAGTAATTGAAACCCCCGAAGGAATATATACCGGCGTCCTAAATAATTTTGGCGATCTGCCGTTCCATCTCAATGTCATAACAGGTTTTGCCTACGGCAATAATTTTCCGCCGGAAGATCCCACCTTTGCGGGCGTGAGATTTACTTATCCGTTTATCTCAGACTTTATTTCGGCAATGTATGTTCTTTGCGGAGCGAGCTTGCGTCAGTCGATGTTCATCGAGAATTTCATTCTTGGTGTCTGTTTTGTGGGCCTGCTCCATCGCTGGGCGCTCAGTCTATTGCGGGATCAACTAGCCGCTATTTTGACGCCATTGTTGGTTTTACTAAACGGCGGTTTGGGCTGGGTGCTCTTGTGGCAACAGGCAGGACAAAACCAGGAAGGACTATTGGGGGTTCTGAAAAATTTGCCTCCATCTTTCACAGTAATTCCTGAAACGACCTGGCGTTGGGGGAATGCCGTGTCGGCGCTCCTGGTTCCACAGCGCGGCATTCTCCTGGGCTTGCCGTTGGCGGTCATTGTTTTCACACAGTGGTGGTTAGCCTCGGAAAACACAGGGAAAACTGAGAAGAGTGGAAAAACTGAAGAGAAAAAAAGACTGAAAATCAAGCAAGGACGAGCGCCGGTATTGAAGGAATTTCCGCCTTCTCCTGCTAGCATTTTTGGCTTTCATCTCTCTGGGCCTGTGAAGCGCATGATTGCTGCAGGTGTGATTGCCGGGCTGCTGCCGTTGGTCCATGCACATAGCTTCGTGGTCGTGATGGCCATGGGAGGATGTATTGCGCTGGGACTCTATTGGCGCGCCTGGCTCGCCGTTGGACTTTCCCTTATCGCCATCGCGACCGTGCTACAGACTCGCCTTCTTTCTACGGGCGTTGCCCCTCCACTATTTGTGGCAGCGGCTACGGCACTGGGCATAATGGTCTGGTTTCTTCTGCCGCAGCCCCAACGAAGTTTGTGGTACACATTCTTTCTGATTGCCATGCTGATCGCTTTGCCACAAATGTGGTGGTCAACGCACAACAGTGCAGTGGATTCATCAAAATTTTTCGCCTGGCAGGTCGGCTGGGACCGAGGCAATGAAAACGCGATTTGGTTTTGGTTGAAAAACACTGGACTGTTTATTCCCTTAATAATTGCCGCGATGGTCTGGCGGGGCGAAGATTATCTGGTCCCGCGCCGTTTGTTACTGTTTTATTTACCCTTCACGCTTTGTTTCTTCATTCCTAATGTACTGAAGATGGCGCCGTGGATATGGGACAACATCAAGGTCCTTTATTACTGGTGGCTCGCATCCACTCCACTCGTGGCACTCCTGTTGGCCCGTTTGTGGCATCAGGGCAAACTGCGACGTGCCGTGGCTGCGGTGCTGTTTCTTTTCGTTATATTCTCGGGAAGTCTGGACGTTGCCGCCATAGCGTTGCGGACTACCAAATATCAGGTATTTGACCGCAAAGGCATTGAGTTTGCCGAAATTATCAAACAAAAAACTGAGCCCCGATCGCTCATTGTGCACGCGCCGGTGCACAATCATCCCGTATTCCTGACTGGCCGGGCCTCGCTAATGGGTTATCCCGGGCACATCTGGACTCACGGGCTTGAGTTTGCCCGACGCGAAAGTGAAATTAGAAGGATCTATTCTGGCGCCGCGGATTCGGTGATGCTAATGCAAAAATACGGTGTTGAATACGCAGTCGTCGGCCCTCAGGAACGTACGGTTATGAGCGTTAACGAACAGTTCTTTGCCCGGTTTCCAAAAGTTGGAGAAGCAGGTGAGTATCGCCTCTATAAAGTCGGACCACGTTAAAAAGCACGCATTGCTCAATCAAGTGAAGAGTGTCTCGGCAACCACCGCCGCGAAGGATCAATCCCTGGGGGAACGTAATTGGGTTTTCGCGAGTCTGTTAATTATCCTGGTGGGTGCATCTCTAAGACTTTATAAACTTAACTTAGTTCCTTTTCATCACGACGAAGGAGTTAATGGCAATTTTCTCGTGCACCTGGTCCGCGATGGCGTCTATCATTACGATCCCGCCAACTACCATGGACCAACCCTCTATTACTTTGCGGCCCTTATTCCCTGGACTCTGCGAGCTCTATTTGGCGCTGCAATACGAGATTCGTATGGTCTGACATCAGTTACTGCGCGGCTGGTTCCAGCTCTGTTTGGTCTTGGTACTATCTGGTTGGTCCTTATTCTGCGCCGCTGGATAGGCAGTGTTGCAGCGCTTTCTGCTGCAGCCTTGCTGGCCGTCTCACCGGGGGCAGTCTATTTGTCTCGCTACTTCATCCACGAAACTCTATTTGTCTTTTTTACACTGGGAATTGTAGTCGGAGCGCTCACGTTCTTTGAGGAAGGCCATCCCATCTATTTGATTCTCACCGCGGCTTCTGCGGCGCTTCTTTTCGCAACAAAAGAGACTGCTATCATTTCTGTTGGAGTGCTTGTTATCGCGTTTGCCATAACGCAGATCTACACTCGTTTCATCCGGAAATCCTCAGGTGCGAGCCCTAAGCGAAAACGACGAACGCGGGGATCGGGTGAAAATCCGACAATCCTGCAGACCCTTATTGAAAGGTCAGGTGGACCAGGTAAGTTGATGCTATGGCTACTTGCGGCCGCAGCTGTCTTTATCGGTTTGAACGTGATCTTCTACTCTTCCTTCTTCACCTATTGGCATGGTGTGGTTGATTCCCTGAAGACATTCCAGTTTTGGACGAAAACTGGTAAGGAGGCGCATGTACATTCCCTGACAACTTATATGTACTGGCTCTTACAGCAGGAGTCGCCGCTATTGTTTCTCGGTATCACTGGCGCCGCACTGGTTGTTTGGCGACCGGCAAACACTTTCGCACTATTTTCGGCGCTGTGGGCGTTTGGTCTAATAGCTGCTTACTCTTTAATTGCCTACAAGACTCCCTGGCTAACGCTGAATTTTATTGTGCCCCTAGCATTGATTAGCGGCCATGTTTTTCAGGTGCTCTATGATGCTGGACGGGCACAATTGCGGCTGGTAGTCGTTGTGGGCGTGATAGCGCTTGGCATCAATGGCTATCAGACCATCGATCTGAATTTCTTCAACTATGATAACGACGACGCCTATTACGTTTATGTGTACGCCCATACACGCAGAGAACTTCTCCAGCTTCTTCAAGAGATCGATCGCATATCACAGCAGAGCAAAGAAGGCGCCCTGACCGGGATTACAATCGTCTCGCCCGACTATTGGCCACTGCCGTGGTATCTCCGGGATTACACACGAGTGGGCTATTACGGTCAAATGGTTGATTCCCATGAGCGGATAATCATTGCTTCGGAGAGTCAGGGTGCCGAGGCCCAAACCCGGTTCGGCTCTCGCTATGAACAGGTTCGTTCAAACCCCATTGGCGCTGGTAGCTATCCCCTGAGGCCAGGAGTAAACCTGCTCCTTTATGTGCGACGCGATTCACCCTGACTAGCCCTTCTCGGGATTAAGCAGACCGGCTAAGTTTGCTGGTCGCTTGAATTAAAGGTCGGTAAGTTCAAGTTCTTGTTGACATTCTAAGCAACTCACACTTATATTGGCTCACTCGTACGTTGCCTCCACACCTGCCAGGATTTGGCACCGGAGGTTAGCCGCTATAGGCGATTTGCTCGCATGTTCAAACTCCAACGGCTCGAGATAACCGGCTTCAAATCCTTCGCGGACTACACAGAAATTCTCTTCACAGGTGACGGTATAACCGCAATTGTCGGGCCGAACGGTTGTGGCAAGAGCAACGTCGCTGATGCCATTGCATGGGTGCTTGGCGAACAACGCGTGAAGCATTTACGCGGCGCTGAGATGAAAGACGTGATCTTTCAAGGTTCGCGAAACCGGCCACCCAGTGGGATGGCTGAGGTGGTGATGCATCTGGTGCGGCACGAGACAACTGAACGCGAGCCGGACATCGAAGATATAGATTCCACTCTTGAACAAATCGACGAGCAGGTAGGCAACCTGAACCCCTCACAATCGGTGGATTCAGCCCCTCAAGCTGCCGCCCTGGATTTTTCCGAAGCACCTTCAGTGCCGGGGACGGAAGAGCTTGAAGAGACCAAGGATGCCCTCCCGAGCAGTTCTTCAGACCGTAGGCATATTCATAAGCGGCACTGGCGCAGAAGGAACCTTGCCTTGGAATTTGCTCCCGGAGAATCGGTGGCCGTGACTCGGCGGCTTTACCGCTCTGGCGAGAGTGAATACCTGTTGAATAATCATCCTTGCCGCTTGCGTGATATTCAGGACCTCTTTTCAGGCACCGGGCTGTCGGGAGGTCACTACGCGATTATCGAACAGGGTCGCATCGGTCAAATTCTTTCGGCTAAACCGATGGACCGCCGGATCATCATTGAAGAGGCTGCGGGTATTACCAAGTTCCGAGTGCGACAGCGAGCGGCAGAGGCTCGCCTCGACTCAGCGCGAACAAATCTTTCGCGTATCGCGGACATCATCTCGGAAATAGATCGCCAGGTTAATAGTCTACGCCGGCAGGCTGCTAAGGCACGCCGCTACAGTGTCCATCGAGAAGAGCTGCGCGAGCTCTTGCGCCATGTCTTCGTTGCTGAAGATCGAAAGCTGACAAGCATTCTCGTCGATACTGACGCAGCGCTGCAGGAAATCAGCGCTTTAGAGCGCAGCGTGATCCAGGAACTCGAAAAACGGGAGGAAGATGGCCGCAGTGCTACTCAAGGGGCCCGTAGACTGGAGGATGAGTTGGCGGCCGCTCGCGCTGCCGCTGCGGAAGCTGTATTGCGTCGCGATCGTGAGCTGCGAGAACGAAGCTATCAGGAGGAGCAGATTCTGGCGTTTGAGAAACGTAGAAGTGACATCGGGGCTGAAATCGATGCGCTCTCTTCGCGACTCATTCTCGTGGAGGACGAATGTAACCGCCTGCAGGAAGAAGATGCGCGACAGCGTCTGGAGGCTGATGAAACGGCATTCTCGCTTAAGGCCGCCGAAGAGATTTACGCTAAGAAGCTTGTTATCGCGGCAGAGGCTGAAAACGAAATAGAGAGCGCTCGATCAGAACTGCTTAAACATACGGCCGTAGCTGAACGTTTACGAGAGATTGCTCGCCAACTTGAGGGTACGCTGAAGCGGCTCGCCGCACAGGCGGAGGGATTAGCACGTGAAGGTGAAAGAGCAGCGGCCCAACATGCCGACTGCTCGTTTAAGTCGGCCTCATTTGGTAAAGATATCGAGGCCGCTCGCGCGTATATTGCCAAATTAATTGCCGAACGCGAAGCGAAAGTTGACGCCGTGGTGGTTGGCCATGAAGCTCTCAGCGACGCAGATGCGGAACTGACCCGTATCCGTGACGATCATTCGCGAACAAAACATCGCCTTGAGAGCTTAAAAGAAGTCGACGACAGACGGGCATATTATTCCTCGGCAGTGCAACTGATATTCTCTCAAGATCAGGCCACACATGACTTCCATTTTATCGGAACACTCGCCGATGCCCTCAATGTGGACGCAAAGTGGGAACGCGCTATAGAGGGGGTCTTGGGCTCTTCTTTGCAGTCAATCATTGTTCCAACACCGGATGATGCGGTCCGCGCCGCGCAATGGCTAAGAGAGAATAACGGTGGTCGAGCGAGCTTTCTGGTGGCTGGTCTGCATGGCGCCAGCGATGAAATTGATACCCTGGCTTGCAGCATTGAAGAACGGCCTGCCGCAACGATTTCTTATGCCAATGAAGGTCTGGATGAGCTGCGGATTAGCGATTTGTTGGGTGCTCCGCGGGAACTCGTCTCTGTTTTAAATCGCACACTGCCGCAAAAAATGGATGCACGAGTCGCGATGAACCTGGACGACGCCATGAACTATTCTTTGGCCACTGGCGAACTCTATGTCGCGCTCAATGGCGACTGGGTGACGAGTGGGCAATTTGTTAGCGCCGGCGATGCTCGGGCCTTGGAAGAAGGTGCGGGGCTGCTCGCCTTTAAGAGAGAGTTGCGCGAGTTGGAAGCTCGTACGGAGGTCTTGCAGAGGGAAATGCAGACCGCGGAAGCCGTGGTGAAAGAAGCCCGGGCTCGACTGGTGGTGCTGGAAGACGCAGTGGTGTTTTTGAATGAGGCTATCGGTCGCGAAGAGCGCGAGGCGATGGCCAGCGAGCTAACCGCTACGGGTCTGGCCCAGGAAATTGAACGTGCCGAGCGCCACATGCGCGTCGTTGCGGAGGATACTGCCAGACTTGAGGAGGAGCGGATTGACGCGGAACGCCGCCGGGCGGCTGCATTGGCTGAGGCTGAAGCTGCCGAGGAAGCACGCGTTACTGCCGGCCAGGCGGTGAGCAAAACCTCTGCGCTGTTGGCTGAGGCGAGGCGGGAAGCGGAACTGGAAAGCGAAGGGTTGGCGGGCCAACGCGCCGTCGCGGCCGCAGCCGCTGAAAGGAGAAGGGCAACCACTGCTGAGCTGAGGCGAATCGAGGCCGAATACGCTGATCTTGCGGCGCGTGTCGAACGCCACCGATTCGAAGTCATCGAGATAGTCGGGCGCATCGACGAGCTTCGCTATTCGATCGAGGAGTTTGAACAAAAGGGCACCACCACAGCTCAGGAACAGGCGCGCGAAGAGTTGGAGATCGCTGAGTTGACTGAGCAGCTCGAGCACGCAAGGCAACAGGCAGATTTGCTTTCCGCCGAACTTTCTGACCTTAATCGTCGGTCGGCAGAAATACGCGACGGCAGGGCGGCCATTGAAGTTCAGCGCGCCGAAGCGCAGGCTCGGCAAACATTTGTAAGAGAGAATTGCGCCGCTGAACTAAATCAGGCGCTTGATGATCTGGCCCAGGAACAAGGTTGTGAGGAAGAATTTGACTTGGATGCCGGTCATGCTCGCGTGGAAGAACTGCGTTCGCGCATTGAGGGTTTTGGCGCCGTTAACATGATGGCCCTCGAAGAGTTGGCGGAGGCTGAAGAGCGATTGTCATTCCTGACCGTTCAACGTCAGGATATTGTGGAAAGCATTTCCTCCACCGAAGAAGCCCTGCGCGAGATCAAACGAAGATCACGAGAGCGTTTTCGCCACGCCTTCGAGCAGATCAATAAGAACTTTGGCACACTCTTCCAGGAGCTCTTCGGGGGAGGTCGCGGCGAAATGAGCTTAATTGAGGCCGACGACGTGCTTGAATCAGGTATCGATGTCATTGCTCAGCCGCCCGGCAAACGACTGCAAAATGTGCTTTTGCTCTCAGGTGGAGAAAAGGCGATGGCGGCACTGGCCCTGGTCCTGGGAATCTTCCATTATCGTCCCGCCCCTTTCTGCCTCCTGGATGAAGTGGACGCGCCACTTGACGAAGCTAACGTGGGAAGGTTTACTGATAAGGTCGTCAGTCTGTCCGCTGATACGCAGTTCATTGTTATCACACACAATAAGCGGACAATGGAGATGGCCCGGGCACTATATGGCGTCACGATGGAGGAAGTTGGAGTATCGAAGCTTGTGTCTGTAAAATTCGAGTGAAGCTGTTTTTGCAACCAGTTATTACGGTAGCCGCCGCGCTCGTGGTTCTGGGCGCGGCGATTTTTACTTTTGCCCAGAGTAAGAAAACGGAGCGCGTGGCTGCCGAGCCGGAAGCGAAGAGTTCGGGCAGCACGAAACAGAATCAACGACCGGCAGACGAGGTTTCAGCAAGAGCCCAACTGCAACCCAATACAGGCGATATTTCGAAGTACTCCTACGAATTTACTCAACCGCAATTCTATATCCGCCATATTCTTATTCAACACGACTCTGCCGGGCATGGCACGATTACGTTTGAGAGACTTAACGAAGACGCCCCACTCGTGGAGCCGGTTGAATTGTCCACCGCAGCAGTAGCGCGAATCTTGCCGTTATGGCAAGATTTGCATTTCCTTGAGTCGCAGGAAAATTATCAGGCCGATAAACAGTTTCCCCACCTTGGCATTATGCGTCTAGGGATGGAGCAGGGTGCTCACAAACGGACAGCGGAGTTCAACTGGACGCATAATCAGAGTGTCTCAGCGCTGGTAAATGAGTATCGGCGCGTTGCCGACCAGGCGATATTCATATTTGATATATCGGTTGCTCGTGAGAATCAGCCGCTGAATGCGCCAAAGTTGATGGAGGGACTCGAGTCACTCTTGAAGAGAAATGGTCTTTCTGATCCGGAGCAGCTGAAGCCGCTGCTGTCGGAGATCAGCACTGACGAGCGATTGCCGCTCATTGCTCGCAACCACGCAATTCGCCTATTGAAGCAGATTGAGAAAGCCTCGCGATAGAATCGCCTCTCCGACTGTTGCACAGTGCGAACCAGCCACAGAAACTAGCCACAGATAGACCAGATAAACGCAGATCTAAAACGATCGCAGGTCCTTGCTTTCTCAGATCCGCGTCTTATCTGTGGCCAATGCTTTCTCTGCCTGGCGTCCACGTGTGTGCTTGGCATCACAACTCTCGCTATTGTACATACATATAGTAAGTAGAGAATCGCAACATGGAAGAAGGCAAATGGAAATCTCGCACGAAAGACGAACTAATAATCGAAGTGTGGGAACAACTCGACTGCGAGTCTGTTGGCACTAGTGAAATTGAACCGATACAGCAGGTGCTTCGCGAAGCATTTGGGGAAGGGGCGGTGGTTAGTCCGGCCTACATTGCGCGGTTAGTCGCTGACGAGGGTGCGGTGTTGCGACATCCCGAAGTGCTGGAGTGCGACACGAGTTGGCGTGAGAGGAAGATTGCAAGCAAACTGCCGTCGGAGCAGCTTAATTTTACCACTCTTGCGGAGGCATCGGACTCGATCCGCAAACTTGAAGCCTTGCGAATAGGTTTCCTGGCGAGGCAGGAACATACTCAAGTCCGAGGATTACAGGAGTTAGCGCAGAAATATCGGAACAACCTGCGCCTTGTGGCGATGAGTAGGATACTTCCTGAGAAAGAACGGCTTTCGGCCCTAGAGATCACTCAGTGGTTAACTATTTGGTTAAAACAGCCGGAGATTTTTGAAGACTGGCTCAGCCTGCGAACCAGCTCACCTGATTTTTTGCGTCAGTTGTCGCAATAGAGATCTCCTCATCCTCATTTTGATCATCCGCCAATCCGGTTGGCAGGCGCAACAATGAATTTCGGGAACTTTCCTTTGTGCTCGCGCGAATTACAAGTGAACAGGCGAGGCGAATGTTGATGATTGAATAACTCAGTGACTCTGGATGAAACCACTTAGCGAGCAGAGTGACAACGAATTGCTCCAGTCGATGTTGGCTGGAGACGAAGAGGCTCTGGCAGTCTTGTATCGCCGCCGACAGGGAAGTGTTTACCGTTTTGTCCTCCAGATGTGTGGTTCACAGGCACTGGCTGAAGACGTCACACAGGAGGTATTCATGGTCCTAATTCGCGATGGGCAGAATTTCAACGCTGCGCGCGGCACGTTGAACTCCTTTCTTATCGGAGTCGCACGGAATCACTTGCTAAGGCGACTCCAGCGGGAACGTTTTTACGTTTCTCTTAATGGAGACTTGGAAGATGAGACAATTTCGCCTCTGGAGTTTAAGAGCCCAGCGGAACCACTTGACTCTTTATCGCGCACAGAGACTATCGCGGCGGTACGAAAAGCGGTTTTGAGTTTGCCGGAGAACTATCGCGAGGTTGTGGTCCTTTGTGATTTGCAGGAAATGAGCTATGTCGAGGCAGCAGAGGTTCTTGGCTGTGCCGTGGGCACAGTCCGCTCGAGGTTGCACCGCGCTCGTGCTCTTTTGGTCGACAAGCTGCGTCCCAAAGACGAGACGGAAAACGTTTCCCCGAATGTGAAATCGGCGAGGTGTTTCGCATGAATTGTCAAAACCTTGAGAGCATTGTCTGTGATCTCGCGCGCGAGCAAATCACTGAAGTAAGTGTGCGAGACAGTGCCCTGGCCCATTGCAGGCAGTGTCGGGATTGCGGTTTGAGGCTGGAAGAACAGCGGGCGTTGACGATCGCGTTGCGTGGCCTGGCCAGCGAAATGAGATCTGCGCCGGCCTCAGCGAAAATCGAAGAGCAAATACTGGTCGCATTCCGGTGCGGCGCCGGCGCCACTCTCGGCTCTGGTCTGGCGCGCCGTTGGTTTTACTGGGCTACAGCAGCGGCGGCGGCGTTGTTTATTGTGTTTGGAGTTGCCCAGGTGCGTTCGAGAGTTTTACGAGGACGGGAACAGAACCCAAATGGGAATTCTCAAGCACAGCACGTTGTCGAACCGACGGCTCCGAAAAAAGGGGCCATGCAAACCATTCAGGCAGCCGAGGAGAATCCATCAGTGAGTAGTGTTAGGCGAATAGTGAAGACTCATCGTGGGGCTTTCCATGCTCCGCTGGCCAATAGAGGAAGCAGTAAGGCGCCAACACCTTTTGCCGTCAATCGAAACCAGCAGACAGAAATCGCCACTGACTTTATGCCACTCGGCTATGCGAGTCTCATCAGTCTCCAGGAAGGTGGGCAGATGGTGCGGGTTGAGTTGCCAAGATCTACTCTGGCGGCCTTTGGTCTCCCGGTGAATATGGATCGGTACAATGAGAAAGTTAAAGCGGATGTCGTGTTAGGAGTTGACGGTGTGGCTCGGGCCATTCGCTTTGTGCAGTAACGCAGTTGCGCCAAATTGGCTGACGAAAAAATCCGGGCTCTGGCCCGCTGAAAGGGAAGGACGTTATGCATATCAAATACTGTATTTCTAGCGCTTTGGTAATGGGGCTCCTTGTCTTGCTTGGCACAGGTTCTGTATTCGGTCAACAAAAGCAGACCACTGTGGACCACGAGATGGTATTCGAGGGGGCCGTTCAAGGTCCGGAAGGGGGGATGCCGCCACCAGGTGACACCTTCTTTTTCGTAGCTTCGGAGATGAGCTTTGATGGAAAATTAACTAAAGGGGCTCCCTATTCGGCACAGTCGGTCACGGAGACAACCCAAACCCTTGGTGACGGCAACCGCATCGTCAACAAGTTCACCTCAGCGATTTATCGCGACAGCGAGGGAAGGACCCGGCGCGAACAGACGCTTAAGGCTTTCGGTCCGTTTGCAAACGCGGCCGAGCCATTACAGACCATCTTTATCTCTGACCCGGTTGCGGGGGCATGTTATGCACTGGATAGTCGTACGCACGTAGCTCACAAGAGTCAGCCCTTTCATATGGAACACGGATTCATGACCGGTCCCCACCCATTCGGGCCTAACGTGGCAATCGGCCAGCAGGCAGGAATATTGAAACTGAAAACTCCAGAATCGGGCTCGACCGAAGGTCCTGGCACCGTAGCTGTGTCTAAGCTGAAACCTCCACTGCAGGGTGGCGATGTTCAGTTTGGCTACAAGCGAGAGTTTTCCAGTGCCAATAATGCTGTGAAAGAATCTCTGGGTAAGCAGACCATTGAAGGGGTCGAGGCTGAAGGCACACGCATGACGCTAACAATTCCCGCTGGTGAAATCGGAAACGAACGTCCAATTGAAATTGTGGATGAGCATTGGTATTCGGACCAGCTGCAAACAATGGTGATGACTCGTCACAGTGACCCGCGGTCAGGTGAGATGGTCTATCGCTTGACGAACATCACCCGTAATGAACCGGATCACTCACTCTTTGAGGTCCCTGCCGATTACACGATAAAAGAAGAACCAGTTCAGAAGCATGTAAGATTTCGAAAACCGGGTACTGAAGAATAGCGGCAGAAGGGGGCTTAAAGCCCCTTTCCCTTCATTCTTCTTCCTCACCTCCGCGAATTCTGCCTTCACTCCTTGCTTGTTCGACAATCTTTTGGGCCAGCTGTCCGGGAACCGGATCGTAATGCGAGAACTGCATATGAAAGGATCCACGCGCCGCTGTGATCGAATTCAAAATAGACTGGTAATTGAGCATCTCAGCCATTGGTACCTGGGCTTTGATCATCTGTTCATTACCTCGTGTCTCCATGCCCTGCACTCGCCCGCGTCGAGAATTCAGGTCGCCCATGATGTCACCGCTGTATTCTTGTGGCGCAGTTATCTCCACATCCATAATAGGTTCCAACAGAGCCGGTTTTACCTTCTCCATTGCAGCGCGAAAGGCCTTACGGCCCGCAGCTCGGAAAGAGTGCTCGTCGGAATCCACCGTGTGATACGAGCCGTCGATGAGTTGCACCTTAAAATCCACCAACGGATAGCCGGCAATAGCTCCCGATTGGGCTGCCTCAACAATGCCCTTTTCGATGGCCGGACGAAACTGTTGCGGTACCGCTCCCCCGAAAATCTTATCTTCAAATAGAAAACCTCCGCCGCGCGGCAACGGCTCAAACACGCATTTGCAATCGCCAAATTGACCACGTCCGCCCGTCTGCTTCTTGTGCCGGCCCTGCACTTCAGCACGCTGAGTAATCGTCTCTTTGTAGGGAACCTTGGGAGGGTGAAGAGTGACTTCAACTCCATACCGCTTTTTTAATTTTTCTACCACAGTTTCTACGTGCAGTTGACCGGAACCGGAAAGCAGAAATTCCTTTGTCTGAGGATCGCGACTAAAGTGAAGGGCGGGATCCTCCTCCAGAATTTTGTGTAATGCCACACTGATTTTCTCTTCATCCTGTCTTGACTTAGGCTCAATCGCAAAGGCTATAGCTGCTTCCGGATATTCAACTGGATCGTACACGATGGTTGCTTGCTTATCACAAAGAGTGTCGCCGGTTTGGGTTTCTTTCAGTTTTACACAAGCGATAATGTCTCCAGCATGGGCCTCGGGGATTTTGTCCAGCTGCTTGCCTTGAATTGAATGGAGAGCGCCAAGCCGTTCCGAGACTCCCCGCGAAGAGTTGAACACAGTTGCATCAGTTTGAAGATGACCGCTGATCACTTTCATGATGTTTATACGACCGGCGAAAGGATCGGCAACGGTGCGGAAACAATAAGCAGAAAACGGTTCTTGATCGTTGTATCGGCGGGGAATCTTGTCGCCGTCCTGGCTGGCATCGACTGGTCGACCAAACTCAGCCTCATGATGAGCCGGGTCGGGTGCATAGTCGACGATCGCGTTAAGTAAAGCCCGCAGGCCAACCAGTGTGGCGCCAGATGCAGCAAATACGGGGCACAGCTTGCTTTGGGCTATGGCTTTGTTGATGTTGGGAAGTATGTCAGCTTCGTCAAGGGTCCCCTGTTCAAAGTATTTTTCCAGCAACGAGTCGTCCGATTCTGCCACCAGCTCAACCAGTCGCTCCCGCGTCTTTTCCAAAGGATCGCGACCTTCATTGGGGATGTCAATCTCCTTCGCCTGCCCATCGGCGCCCAGTTCATACGCCTTCATGTGAACGACATCAATCACCCCGCGAAAATCTCTTTCTTGTCCAATAGGCAGAGTAAAAGGAATGATTGCACGACTAAATCGAGTCTGGGCGCTCTCGAGTGCTCTGGCAAAATCCGAGTGCTCTTTATCGAGTTTTGTGATCACCATGATGCGTGGCACGATGAACTCATTTGCATAGGCCCAGGTCTTTTCCGTCTGTACCTCGACCCCTTTTACACCATCAACGACGACCATTGCACAGTCAGCTACTCGGAGCGCCGGACGCGCGTGGGCCACAAACGCAGCATATCCCGGCGTATCTATCAAATTTATTTTTGTTTCTCGATGATCTAAATGGGCGAGCGAGGTATTTAATGTAATTTTGCGGGCGATTGCATCTTCTTCATAATCTGTGACCGTGGTCCCTTCGTCAACCTTACCCCAACGCGGTGTTGCTCCGGCGACGTAGAGAAGCGAACTAATCAGTTGCGTCTTCCCCGCGTCGCCATGTCCAATGACGGCAAGGTTGCGAATGAACTCGGTTGTGTAGGCTTTCATGATCGATTCCTTTCAGGCATACGATATTGGCGAAGGATACCCATCCGTCTAGCTTAAGCACTGAGTAACTGGCGGGATGTGTTCCGGATTTGTAAGTAATTTATCTGAGCGCTACTGGGAAGGCAAGCTAGTATGATTCGCAATTCGTCACAACCTGAGCAAATTTAAGGCCATCTCTTTCCAGCAGTTTGGCATCTTAATAAGTGAGGAAATTGCGATTTTTAGCACGTTTTTGGGGGGTAAAGAAATGTTTTACCGAAGACTAGTGGCTTCTGTCGCGGCGGTAGTTTTCGCCGTGGTTTTGAGTACGTTTACCAGCCACGCCAGCACCTTAACTCAGAGCAAAAATAGCGATAAGCGAAACGTTCGTGTTGTTACGCCGGTGAATATTGCTATTTTGATTCAGGATGATCTCATTTCACGTGTGGGTAATGAGCTGGGTGTCACCAGGGACTTTATTCGCTCATTGCCCCAAGGATCGCGCGTGATGATTGGTTATGTCACAAGCGGAACGCTGCAGGTTCGTCAGCCTTTTACCGGCGACCTTGACAAGGCAGCACGTTCTTTGCGTATTCCAATTTCCAACTCGAGCGCGTCACCATACAATCCTTATGTCGAGGTGATTGAAGCATTGCGCAATTTTGATCATGGCGGCAAGGGGAAAAATGTGGTGTTGTTAATCTCCGACGGGCTCGATACGTCGCGCGGATTCGATATTACTTCAGCTGGCCATACCCTGGACCTGGAGCGGGCAATTGGCGAAGCAAGCAAGCGCAACATTGCCATTTACACGTTTTATGCGCCATCCGTTGGTCTGACCAGCAGAAGCCGACTTGCAGCCAGCTATGGTCAAAGTTCGCTGAATCGACTGGCGCAGGAAACCGGAGGTAAAGCCTTCTTTCAGGGGACTAGCGGTTTCGTAACATTCGATTCGTACTTTGATAAACTACGCCAGGCCCTGAATGACCAATACGCTCGAGCATATTGACTTAGGCGTCTGAATTAGAAGATCAGTAAAGCGCTGTCGGAGGCTTCCGGCGGCGCTTTTCTCTTTAAACCCTCGCTGAAAGCCTCCCTTCATATTTATGCTTGGTTCTCAAAGAGGGCCGATGGTAAAGTTGCAGATCACAGCCGGAGATTCGCCGCCAACTCGAACCGGCCCACTAGCAGCTCACATCAGTTAGACTGGCAAAGTGCGCGAATATTGTCTCATTGTCGAAGGTGCCTACCTGTCGGAATCGGAAGCCGAACATGCCCTGCGGGATCCTTTCGTAGAGGACTGGGTCGAACAGACAGGACGGTTTCGCATCCACAATATGGACGAAATACAGATCGCGCCGGGCGTGACACTTGGCTCGCTCGGTGTGATTATGCTAGAGGACCGAGTCTTTGAGATTGCCAGCGTCGATTCGGAACATCCACTGACGGAGCACAAGGCCAAGGGCGTGGCTGATGCTTTACGTCGGCAGGACATGTTTGAGGAGATCAAGGTCGAGCTACGCGGTGAGGGGTAAACAAGGAGTCGACAAAGCTTGGTTGGCGAAGATAGTCTTCTCTTTCTTAAAGGCCGGGTAGCCGTCTCACTTGGAGACATTACTCGTCAGGCTGTGGATGCCATTGTAAATGCCGCCAACTCATCATTGTTGGGCGGGGGAGGAGTTGACGGAGCCATTCATAGAGCAGCCGGACCGTCTCTCCTTGCAGAGTGTCGCGAGATTCGCCGACTTCATTTTCCCCGGGGCTTGCCTACAGGCGAGGCAGTAATCACAAAGGCTGGAAATTTACCCGCGCGTTACGTCATTCACGCGGTTGGCCCGGTTTACGGACAGCACCAGGGACGTGAGGCGGAACTTTTGGCAGCAGCATATGCAAACTCTCTGACACTGGCGGCACAATGGTCGCTCTCCTCGATAGCTTTCCCTGCTATCTCAACCGGGATATACAGATATCCTCCAGCAGAGGCGGCGCCTGTCGTATCTCAGGCACTGCGACAGTTCTTATTGAACGATACAGCCTTTAGAGAAGTGCGTTTGGTTTTCTTTCAAAAGAATGATCTTGAGGTTTTTCTCGAGCACCAGCGATTCGACGGACCGCTAGGTTGACTCTGTCGACTGCCTTTCAACTCAAAATGAATTAGTAGACTTTAACTAATTTCCCTAGTCGGATTTTGCATTTAAAAAACTTTGGACCACAGCAACTGAGATGATTGAAACCACTGAGGGATTAAACAACACTATCAGCGTGGGGGAGCCTTCCTTACCACTGCCGCTGAGACCATTGGAACGACTGGTGTGGAATTACTGGTGGAGCTGGGCTAAGGACGGAGCCACCCTCTTCCGCGATCTCGATCCTGAGAGCTGGGAAGAGTGTGAGCAGAATCCGCGTGTATTGCTCGCCAAAGTAACCGATTATCGGCTGGCGCAAATGTCTACCGATCCGCTCTACATCGATCGAGTGCAGAATTTGGTGGGGCGCTTCGATGAATACATGAAAACAGGTGCGACTTGGGTAAACCCGACAGGCAAGACCCTCATTAGCTCTGAACGTCCGGTGGCCTATTTTTGTGCCGAATACGGCGTGCACAACTCGTTGCCTCTTTATTCCGGTGGTTTGGGCATGCTGGCAGGCGATCATCTCAAGTCGGCCAGCGATCTTCGCGTCCCGCTGGTGGCCATCGGTTTGCTCTATCGTTATGGGTATTTCAGGCAGCGGCTAAGAAGAGACGGATGGCAAGAGGAATACTATGGCGAGACTTATCCATCAGAGTTGCCGATTCGATCTATAAAAAATCTGGATGGCACTTCGCTCCTGGTAGAGTTGTCTATTCGCGAGCGATTCGTTCGTGCTCAGGTGTGGCGAGCGGACGTGGGCCGCGTACCGCTCTATCTTCTCGATACTAACATTCCTGAAAATGAGGACACTGATCGCTGGGTCACCGGTCACCTTTATGGAGGAGATCGAGAGACGCGAATCGTCCAGGAGATGTTACTCGGGATTGGTGGTGTCAGACTGCTGAATAAACTCGGGATCGAGCCCCAGGTTTTTCATTTGAACGAAGGTCACTCTGCCTTCCTTACTCTTGAATTGGCTCGGCAGCTGCAGGAAAGCCAAAGCCTGACCTTTGCTGCAGCTGCAGAGTTAGTCCGACAGCGTTGCGTGTTTACTACCCACACACCCGTGGCTGCGGGAAATGATGAATTCGATCCGGAACTTGTTAAACGGTGCTTTGGTACGAGTTATGAACAGGAGTTTGGCCTTGGGCCGCAGGAGTTCATCTCATTGGGACGCGTGGATCCGACAAATTTGCAGGAACCATTTGGCCTCACGCCCCTGGCAATTCGCCTGAGCCGCTCTACCAACGGAGTCAGCCGGAAACATGGAGAAGTCTCGCAAGCACTTTGGCAACGCCTTTGGCCTGAAACTACGATTGAAGAGATCCCTATCACATACGTTACTAACGGCGTTCATGCACCGACCTGGGTCGCTCCCCTCATTAGGTCGCTCTACGAAAAATATGTCGGTGAAGATTGGTCCAGTCAAACTTTTGATCGTCATCGCTGGGCGGATGGAATTGCCAGAATTCCTGATCAGGATCTGTGGTTGGCGCACTCGCTTTTAAGATGGCGTCTGATCGCATTTATTCGCCACCGGTCTTTTCACGCCCGTCTGGATAGGGAAGAGAGTATCGAATACACGGAATCAGCCAGCCGAATGTTCGATCCGGAGGCGCTGACGATTGGTTTTGCCCGCCGTGTTGCAGGCTACAAGCGCTGGGCTCTCTTGCTGAAAGATCCGCAGAGACTCTTGAGCATAGTTAACAATGAGAATCGTCCCGTACAATTTGTATTTGCGGGAAAGGCGCATCCGCAGGATGAAGGTGCGAAACACATCCTGCAGCTAATGGCGCGGTGGAAATATGATCCGCTCGTGAGAAACAGAGCCGTATTCCTTCAGGATTATGATCAGGAAATTGCGCGACAGCTGGTGCAATCTGTCGACGTTTGGTTGAACGTTCCCCGTAGACCACTTGAGGCTTCAGGTACCAGCGGCGAGAAAGTGGCTATGAATGGCGGATTAAATTTGTCCATTCTCGATGGCTGGTGGTTGGAAGGATACGACGGCACAAATGGATTTGCGATAGGCAGCAGCGTGGAGGCAGCGGAAGGATCGGACATTGACGCGAGTGACGCGGAGTCGCTGTATCGGGTCCTGGAGGAAGAGGTGGTTCCACTCTTCTATGATCGTGACGACAGTGGGCTACCCCGAAATTGGATCGCTAAGATGAAGCGCTCCATTGAAACGCTCATTCCTGAGTTCAATAGCGATCGCATGGTTGCTGAATACGCCTGCAGAATTTACTCGCAGTCAGTCGAGGCCGTCCCGGAGCTGCCTAAGCTTCAGTAAAGCGCAAAAATCGACTCAAGACTAAAATCAGGGATCAAGCTCCTACATTTGAGTTTTTCTCTGCGCAGTCTTTGCTATTCCTGCGCCTCTGCGGTGGATATGTCTAACAAAAGCATCACCGCAGAAACGCGAACGACGCAGAGAGAGCGCAGAGAGTTGAAACCAGGACACCACCGTACTACTACGCCTCGATAATCATCTTTGACTTCAATGTGTTAGACTAGAACTCTGACGCCTCAGAAACGTGCTATTGTCTTTGCAAAACCTCGTTCCCAGCTCTGATTGTCTTGCGTCGCTTTGGATAAGCGTCAATGAAGTATTGCAATATCTGCAAAACCAAATACGAAGACGCCGTGAGTTTTTGCCCCACTGACGGTGAAGTCTTGGAGGATGACCCGTCCTCCATCGTTAACACCGTCCTTGATGGCCAATATCAGGTTGAATCCATGCTCGGTAAGGGCGGGATGGGTGCAGTTTACAGCGCCCGGCATATTCTTCTGGGGGATCGCGTGGCCATTAAAATCCTTCCACCAGAAGTGCGTACAAACGCAGAGTGGCTGCGGCGGTTTCGCCGTGAGGGGCAGGCAGCGAGACGTTTTCGGCATCCAAACGCCGTTACTGTTTACGATCTTCGTACAGCCACTGACGGCACCGTCTACATGGTGATGGAGTATGTCGAGGGTCGCACGTTAGATGCAGAAATAAAAAGACACGGGCGTTTCACTCCGAGCGAAGCCTTTGCCATTCTTGAGCCTATCATGAGTGTCCTGAATACTGCGCACTCAATGGGAGTGGTCCATCGTGACCTCAAACCAGAGAACATAATGATTGGTAAGTCCGGCACAGGGGGGGAGCCGGTCGTGAAATTACTCGATCTTGGAATCGCCAAGATGCGAGAGATTGCCGGCGTGGACGGCGGAGGTACAACTGCGCTCACGATGGCCGGACAGGTATTGGGTACTCCTTATTACATGTCCCCTGAACAATGGGGCGAATTGCCTTGTGATGGCAATTCTGAAATCGATGGACGGGCGGACATCTATAGCCTGGGGTTGGTCTTCTACGAGATGCTCGTGGGGAAGCGTCCTTATTCCGGAGTGACACTGCATGAGCTGCGACGTGAACACATTTCCGTCACGCCGCGCCCGTTGTACGAAATAGTTCCCGGCGTCCAGCGCGCTTTCAGCGACGTAATAGCGCGGGCCATTTCCAAGGATCGTGGCGACCGGCAATCGACAGCGGGCGAGCTCTCGGCCGAATTGCTTTCAGCCTTGAGCACAGAAGTTCCGGCAGTCCAGGCTGGGGATACTGTTGTCGAAGCGTCTTCCGCAGAAGGGCCAGTCAAAACCGGTGGCATGTCGTCGACTCTGGATACAAAGTCCGATGTAAACGCGCCAACGGTTATCACATTAGACGAGCCGTACCCTACACAACTGTCAACCCCCGGTCTAGCGACCCCGCTCGCGCAACAGCCCGAAGTTAGCAGGGCAACACCAATCCCGGTCGATGCTTCAAGTGTCGCCCCGCCGCAAGGCGTAAACGCTCTCGTTTCCGCGGATAGGTCTGCCGAAATTTCCAGTATTACAATCCCGCAACCACCAAAGCCTGTGGCCATGCCACGGCCCGGCAAGGGAAAGCCGATGGTCTTTGTCGGTGTTGGCGTGCTTCTTTGTGCCCTCTTATTGTTAGTCATTGGTGGATTCTTTGTTCTCAAATGGCTCAGTGCGAGAAGTCAGAACAATTCAGTAACGGCGGGGGTAAATAACAATTCCTCCACTGGACCAAGCGATCCGACCGTGAGTGAATCCGCAGCTGAGGTGGGTCGCTACTGGTTGGAACTCTTTCCGCTATCGCTGGGAGATGAGGCTTCGCGCGTGGCTGGGGTTGTCCCCTTGGCTTCCGGTCAGGCGTTTAAGTTCCATTTCGAATTTGGCGAACCTGGATATCTTTATATAGTAGGCCCAGGCAACCAGAACAGGCTAACAGCCTTTCTTACCTCCAAGCCCGCGCTCATCTCCGGACTTCGGAGCAATGAAGTCAGCAAGGGCGGGGATTTCAGTTTTCCGAGCGGAGTCGAACACTGGCTTGAACTCGATAAGAAACCTGGTACTGAAGATTACACCGTGATCTTCTCATCCACAGCACTCGACTCTCCCGCGTTTTTCAATGCCGCTGTTACCGGCGACCCATTAACGGAAGCAGAGCAAAAAGCTCTGACTGACTTTCTTGCAAAAAACAAGACTGCCGCGCCGTCAACGGAAGTAAACGATGCGAATGGTGCGGAGCCCTTTGTTTCCGTAAAGGTTCCCGCTTCTCGCGGTGGGAGTCCGGTCGTCTTCGGGATACGAATTCAACACAAGTAGTCGCGAGCGGATTTGGAAGGAGAAGTTTCGAAATGAAAATAGTCGCCATTTTCTTTGGCATGTTACTGGTGGCAATTAGTATTGCTGGTTTCGGAGGCATGACTTTGAGCGGCCAGGAGCAGGAAGATGTTCGCGGCGCGTTTCTTACTAGCAGGCCAAAGACAGTAGAAAAAACTTCAAACACCGGAGTTACGGCAAAGCCGAACCGACGGCGTCCCAGGACCACGACCGTAAAAGTTTCGCCACCCGCGAAGGAGGTCGCGAAGAACACTGGAAAAACTGAGAGTACGCCAGCGGACAAAACCAGCGATGCCCGAGAATCGAAGGTCACCGCTCAACGAATAGGCATCGGGCTGACGCTCTTCACTCGAGATCTCAATGGACTGGCGGTGAGGGTTGATCCAACCCATGAATTTCACAAAGGAGATCGCATTCGGCTGTTGCTGGAAACCAACGCCGATGGATTTCTTTACGTTTTCGATAGCACCGACGGCGGGAAACCAGTGATGATCTATCCAAATCCTGAGTTGGATGAAGCAGGAAACTTTATCCAGGGTCATGTGCCAGTCGAACTCCCTTCGAGCGTGGCCAGCGAAGAACGCTTACGCTGGTTGACCTTCGATGAACACGCTGGAATGGAGCGTCTCTATCTGGTTTTTTCTCGAGAACCCCTGCCGAAAGTACCGCTTGAGGACGACTTGATTAACTACTGCCGCTATGGCAACACGAAATGCCCCTTAAGCCCTGACTCAGACTTATGGGCCCAACTACAAAAGGAGTTAGAGGCGCCAGTGAAGGTTTACAAGGCAGAAAAATTTGGGAAAGCGCAAACGGCCTCCGAACACGAGGCGACTACTCGGGGAATCGGACTTAGCAAGGATGATCCTCAGCCTTCACTGATAACGCTCAAAGCATCGTCAACTACAGGATTATTAGTCACCACAGTTGATCTTATTCACAAGTAATCCATGATCTCGACTGCCGGCGAGTCTATTCGCGGCCTAGCTGCTTCTGGACCAGTGTTCTCGCAGCGCGGGATTGGTCCGCTACAGGAGTTGTCAAAATGAGACCCATTACCATCAAATCTATTACCGTTCTCTTGGCCCTAAACCTGGTGCTAGCGGCTTTTGTCCGACCCCTCAAGGCTAACACCGGGGCCGCCGCGCCGGACGCTGTCCCGCAGACAGATCAGGCGGGTACGGCCCTCAAAGAAGGAAGACGACTGCTAAAGCGCGGCAAGACTGACCAGGCATTGGGCCAACTGCAATCTGCTTTAAATCTCTACACGACGGCCAAGAACAATAGCGGTATCGCGGCGGCGCAAAATGAGCTGGGCGATCTTTATCTGAGACAAGGTCAGTACAGCGTGGCCCTGGAACACTATCAGAAGGCCTTTGAAGGCTTCATGGGAGCAAATAAGAGTCAGGAAATGACTACAGCGGCCGCCAGTTTGGCGGACTCCCGTCTGGCCAATGCGAATATTGCCGACGACAAGTTCAACGCTAATTTGATGCTGGCGAAGATCGGTGATGTGAACTTCCGGTTGGGTCGACTATCAGAAGCAAGTGCGGCCTATGGGCGCATGGAAGTAAAAAAGCCGGAAGGGGCTGCAGCAAAAGCGACGCGACGATTTGGTGGGCTTGGCGGAATCATGGGAGGCCTTTCGACTGGCAAAGTCTCCGTTGAAGCACCTACCAGTGCTGTCGTAACAGCGCTCGAGGCAAAGAAAGAATTAGACGAGTATCGCATCTCGATTGTGTATTCGAGTTACGAATTGGGCATGGGTCGCATCGCGTACTTCAACAACGATCTGGATTCAGCAAAGAAACACTTTGAAAACGCCCTCGAAGCGTCGGGAAGTAGTATTGCTGGGATAGCCAAACTGGGACAGACTCGGCGCTTCCGCGCTGCTGCCAGGACAAGCCTGGGTGATGTTGCTCTACGTCAGACAAAACTCAAGGATGCGACCAAATACTATACCGAAGCAGCTAAGGGAGCACAGGAAGACAAACGTCTCGATTTGATGTGGCCAGCCCAGAGAGGTCTCGGCCGTACTTTGTGGCTGCAAGCGACCCAGGAAAAGGATCCAAAGAAAGCGGCCTCCATGCGAGACTCGGCTATAGCGAACTATCGTGATGCCATCAAGACGATTGAGACATTACGGGAAGGAAGTCTTCGAGCAGACGAAGCACGCACGACGTTTCTAGCCAGCATCAAAGATGTTTTTGATGAAACAGCAAGTGCTCTTGCCGAGACAGCAATATTGACGAGCTCAACCGCGGGAACACCCTTGGCCGGAAAGACGCTCGAATATGCGGCCGAAGCATTCAAGGTTAACGAACAATCGCGGGCGCGTTCCCTGCTCGATCTGCTCGCAGAAACTGGCGGCGCAGTAACCGAAGGTGTTCCTGCTGAGCTTCTCAAACGTAAGCAAGAGAACCTGGACAAGCAGCAGGAGATTGCGGAAGCGCTAACCGGGATCAGTCTCTCTACTGACCAGCAGAAAAAAAGACCGGCGGAACTCGAGAGCGAACTTGATAAACTGCAAACCGAGTTTGATGACATTGAAAATCAAATCCGAACCGCCAGTCCGCGTTATGCATCATTAACAGCCTCCCAACCCTTATCGCTCGCTGAGGTGCAGCAGAAGGTCCTCGACGATCAAACCGTATTGCTGGAGTATAGTCTGGGTGCCGAGGCTTCTTATCTTTGGTTGGTTAGCGCAAAAGATAGTTTTCTTTACAAGTTATCGTCCAGAACGGATCTCGAAAAGCTGGCTACCGAGTTTCGGGCGCAGTTAATTCCTTCCAAACTTCAGCGTCGCATTGTGGGAATCGATGTCGTAGCAGATACTCAGCGCGGAATCGGAACTGCGGCTGCGTCCTCACCTCAGGAGGCTGCGGCATTTGCGGCCGCTTCAAGTGCACTCTACAAAGCGGCCGTTGAACCCTGCGCCACGACTATTGGTGAGAAGCGTATCTTAGTGGTGGCTGACGGAGCATTGAATTATGTGCCGTTTGAAGCTTTGGTGAAATCGGCAACTGGTGGCGATTACGCATCACTGACCTATCTCATTAAGTCAAACGAAATTGTCTATGCGCCTTCAGCCTCGGTCATCGGTGCCATCCGGCAGCAGGGGCCCAAATCTGCTGGGAAGACGATGTTGGTTGTGGCGGATCCAGTGTTCAACTCGCAAGACACTCGTGCTCATACTAGCAGTTCTTCGAATGAAAACGCGGACACGCGGGGATTGGGAATCGCAAGCGCCTTAACCGATGTAGCAGGAACATCCGCTATCACCACGGCAGAGTCCGCTAAGATGCAGGGCTTACCCCTGGCACGCCTTGTTGGAACGCGGGCCGAAGCCGAACAAATTTCCAGTCTGGCCAAAAAGTCTGGAGCGCAGGCCGATACCTGGCTGGACCTGGATGCCAGTGAAGGCAATTTAGAAAATCGGGATGTGACCAAGTACCGCGTAATACACATTGCTACGCACGGTCTGCTGAATGCTGAGCGCCCGCAGTTTACCGGTTTAGTACTATCGCTCGTTGGTAATAAGAACGAGGATGGCTTTTTGCGGACTGATGAAGTATTTAATCTTCGTTTGGGCTCTCCCCTCGTGATGCTTTCAGCCTGTGAGACGGGTCTGGGAAAAGAGAAGCGCGGCGAGGGGGTGATGGGACTCACACGGGCCTTTATATATGCTGGCGCTCCCAGTGTAGGCGTCAGCCTTTGGTCAGTAGCGGATAAATCGACAGCAGAGCTGATGAGTGACTTTTATAGGAGGTTTCTCGGTTCGGCGGGAACACCAACGGGCGCAACAGCGGCATCAATGCCGGCCGTTGTTTCCCCCGCCGCTGCTATGCGCGGTGCTCAATTGGCGATGATCTCCAACCCAAAATACAGCGCCCCTTTTTACTGGGCACCATTTGTCCTCGTTGGCGACTGGCATTGAGAATTTTTGTTTCTGTTTGAGCACGGAATCTTTGTTCCGAGACCGGCGGCGACAAAGGGCCACTCAGCTGATATGGTTCCGCAAAGCATTCGCATGACAGGAAAGTTCATCAGAATTAAGAACGCAGAGTCATTTGAGGAATTGCTGATCCGCTCAAACACAGCCCCAGTTGTCATTTTCAAACATAGCACAACCTGTTCGGTCAGTTCCGCGGCGTACCAGGAATTAAAACGCTTCAATGGTGAAGTTGTGTTAGTGGAAGTACAAAGTGCGCGCGAACTTTCCAGGGAAATTGAGAAAAGGACGGGGATTACCCACCAGTCGCCTCAAGTACTGGTATTGCGCAATGGGCAGGCAATATGGAATGCCTCACACTGGCAGGTGCGGTCTGAAGCTATTGCCGAGGCTGTGCGCAATAATAGCTAGCAAGGTTCATGGTAATGTTAAACATGACCGAAAGGCGTGGTCCTGGAATTGAGCCGCGCGAGATTAGGCAGCAAAGTGATGTGCAGTTGCAGATAACATGGGCCGATAACCGGATCTGTCGCTACACAGCCGCTAAACTGAGACGCGCTTGTCCCTGCGCCCAATGCGTAAACGAATGGACCGGCGAACGCGTGTTGCAGCCTGAGACTATTTCCGATCTACTTACGATTCAGGACTTGAATGTTGTCGGTCGATATGCGTTAAATTTTCGCTGGAGTGACGGGCACGAGACGGGAATTTACAGTTTTCGATATCTGCGCGATCTGTGCGAGCGAGAAACTAATTAAGTGCGAGGCGAACACTGTAGGGGCGGCACTCCGTGGCCGCCCCATGTTGCGCAACCGTGGTGACTCGACAGTTTCCAGTTTTGCATCAAACGGAATTTGCGGAGGTGCACGCGCCAGAAAACCTGAACAACCAGCGATGTCGTGACGCTATCTAGAAGATAGTTGTGGCACAATAGCAAGATGAAAGAACAAGATTTCTTTAATGAGAAACAGGAAGTAAAGAGAGCAACGTATAGCTGTCCACATTGTCGTGAGCGGCTGGAATATGATGTTCGTTGGCTAACACGAACGAAAAAGGCCGGACCACCTCGCGGAGCAAACGAGCAGGACCGGGCACGTTTTCAGAAATCCCGCGACTACATGGTGCGAATCGATGATCTGCTTGTATGTAAGAATTCGCGCTGTCGTCGTCGTTTTGAGATTCCCAGCTCACAGTCTGTGGTGTTTATTTGAGACCATTCCCTGTTGTCCTAAAGAAAGCCGGCCAGACTTACTTACTCACTCAAGCTCTTCCAGAGTATCTATCCAGGTCTGAAACCAGCCGCCGTACCAACGCCTTTTCTGTGCCTGAATTCGAGTCTGTTTGCCTGAGAGCATGGAAAGGGCGGTCTTTACCTGTCGTTGCCGAATAGTCGGAAGAATGTTTCAACTGAAATTCATCTAATCCAACGCAGAGCCGTCATGGTCATAATTTGCGTCGAACATCGTGCAAATGCTTCAGTGCGCAGCTTGCTGGCTTGGCGCAACGTTTGCTCTTCAGTAAGTGAGAATCTTCTTTTGGATGATCACCCTATGCAAAATCAACAATTTGCCGGAGCCAGCAAGACTAACACCTCCTTTCTGTCACCCTTAGAGCGGCGTTTGGCGCCGGTGGTCATTCCCAAGATCCCGGGCTGGCTCGAGACTTACCATTTGACAATGCTTACTCTGCTTTGGTCGGTCCTGATTCTGCTCTTCAGTTTTCTTGCGGCGGGTGACAGACGCTGGCTTTGGATGGTTTCAGTAATGATCTTCCTTCAGTACGTAACAGACCATTACGATGGCAAGATTGGCAAATACCGGAACACCGGGCTTGTCAGGTGGGGTTACTATATGGACCATCTGCTGGACTATTTTTTCTTGAGCTCAGTAATAATTGGCTATGCTTTTATTCTGCCGGAACGCTCGCGTTATCAACTCCTGATTATGCTGGCTCTTTTCGGAGCTTATGATTTCAGTGCTTTCCTGGCATTTGCGGCGACGGACCGGCTCAAGATCAGTTACCTCAAATTCGGACCAACCGAATTTAGGTTAGCGCTGATCATTATCAATGCCTTACTGATTTCTTTTGGTACCAGATATATGATCAGCGGGCTTAAGTATGTGAATCTTGGAGCGGCAATTGGTTTGTGCCTATTGATTTACAAAACCCAGAAGCATATCTGGCGGCTGGATATGCAAGAGAAGAACGGATACCAGGACTGCACAGGGTTGTGGTCGCAAAAACGTACGTGCTACACCGAAAAGTGTATGTAAGAGTGTCAGAGATGATGCCGCAGGCACGATAATTTTTATTCCTTCATTGGCAACCCGCATCTTAAAGGGGGTATTTCATAGCAGTTGGACTGTACAAGGTTGTTAATTGCGCCTTTGGCCCTTTTTTTGCAAGTTGGTTTGCAAGCGGAAACGGGCAAGTTCGTTCTAAACCGTAGCAAAAAGAATTAGGGAACTCCTGGCAGGAAAGTTCGTTTAATCGAGAAATAAGTTAGTAATTACAAATCAGAGAGTTAGGTAAACATGTCAACGAAGAAAGCGGTTCGGGTTATAAAAAAAGGCGAGCGAAGATCGCAGGAAGACGTCACTCACCGGCCAACGGTGACCCGAGATGCTGCGCGCGAAATGGTTCAAACGGTAAGCAACTGGGTTAATGAACTTCAGCAAAAGCGTCGCTCAGAAGCGGCCAATGCAATTAAGAATCTACTGTCCGACACCCCAAGGCCCAGCGAGGCGTAAGGCCACCTCTGGATCTCTAAAAATACAGAAGGACTGGTTAAACTAACCTGGTCTTGAGAAGCGAGACTCAGAGGTGGCGCGTGTTCTCATGCAATTGACACTCATGCAGTAGGGCGATAGCATGCAGTTGATTTCAGCCCATTTATCTTCACACGGGAAGCCGTTGAAATGGTTACCAAGTCAACGTCAGGTAAGTCGTCTAAGCGTCTGAAGTCGCGTTCCCTTTTTTCATCCCTCAGAAAGCCTTCCGCTCCTCCGGGACATCCGATGAGTAACGCGAAGCCGGAGGAGAAGGCCAGGCCGGCCGGGCGCAAAGCTAAACACAAACGTAAACCAGAAGAGGTGCCGGAGCCGGATGATGCCGAATAGTACGAGCTGCCAGGCTCACCTCTGATCAACGATTGTGGACAACCAAATCAGAACAGTAGACCAGGTTTCGGCAGCCTTTCTTCATGCTGCCCGCAAATTTCTAAAGGCCGAGTATCTGCCGAAGATTGAACAGTGTTTGGATCAACTCTCAGACGAACAGATCTGGTGGCGCGCCAACCCTGCTTCCAACAGCATAGGAAATCTCGTGTTGCATCTCGTGGGTAATGCTCGGCAGTGGATTGTCAGTGGTCTCGGAGGAGAGCGTGACGGGCGTATGCGCCAGCGCGAATTTGATGAACGCTCGATCATTCCTCGCGGGGAGTTAAGTACTATTTTGAAAAAAACGCTGGCTGATGTTGATGATGTCCTGGGAAAGTTAGCAGCCGATGAAATTCTCAATGAACATCAGATACAGGGATACAACGTCTCCGCGCTGCAGGCTGTATTCCATGTGACGGAACATTTTTCCATGCACACCGGTCAGATAATTTTGCTTACGAAGCAACTGACTGGGAAAGATCTGGACTTCGATGATCTCTAAGGACTTGCTTCCCACCAATAGAGCTACCAAATGACGATCAAGGAACTCCTTGAGATTAATCCGAAAAAAATGAGTGGCACACCAGTATTTCGAGGAACCAGGGTTCCGATCCGGAACCTTTTCGATTATCTGGAAGACGGCGAAACGACTGATCAGTTTCTCGAACAGTTTCCCACGGTGAACCGTGAACAAGTAAACGCGGTTCTTGAACTATCTAAGGAGGGGTTGCTCAGCGAAAGTGAAATTGCTGCTTGACGAATGTGTAAGGCGGTACATCAAGCGCGATCTGGCCAACCACGAAGTGCATACTGTGGAATTTGTGGAAGCACCGTAGATTTACCCTCGCTATTAATACAACTAATTTACCTACCTCAACCGTACGTATCTTGGTCAAAAGTCCGTTCTCTCTCCTGCGTTTTGCTCGCGGTCTGTTCGTAGACCAGCTCCGCATGGCGACCTTCGACTCACCAGCCTGTGGCGTGCATCTTCATCCTTGATGATCCTGGCGCGCTGTTCTGCGATCTCGACCTTGAATGCGAGCTCCTTTTCTCTTGCTTGAATTGCTTTTGCTGGACCACCTTCTTGATACTGACGAGCCTTTCGAGCTGTCCGTCTATCTCTTTACCTTTGCCGGGCCACAACATGTTTACCATGTCCGCACGGACTTTCTGCTTCCGAGTCAGCTCACGTTCGACATTGTTGAGTGACCATCGCTGCTCTTAAGCCTTGAGCTCAAACTTCATCAGGTGCCGCAGTGAAGGGAACTCTTCACTGCGCAAGCGGCAGCAGGAACTGCACGTAACGACCGGTGAGCGCGAACGAGCAGTTGGGGTGTATTCATGCGTATCTGGCGATAGCTTTTAACATGTAAGACCGTAATAACGGGGTTCGACCATGGCCCACGATTTGCTTCCCGGCCCTTAGATAACCGCGAAACGTTTGATCGCGAGGATGCAAGGCTCACTGCGCAGATTTCTAAACGCTTGAGCGGCGGTAACTCTATTCAGAGCAGGGTGTGATTCACCGTTTAAGGAGAAATTCATGAATCGGAACTAGAGATGAGAAACTAAGAGAGAGCCCAAAAGGTTCCCTATCGTCCGTGCGGGACCGCATCTCAATCCAGTAGCGGTCCAACGAAAAGGCAATTCTAAAAGACCACATCCTCTTTTCCCTGCTGGCCCAATCAATAAGCAGCGGTTTGCGAGCCACGCCCTCTGGCGTGGAAGGGCTTCTCTGTGTCCGAGGAATCGTGACGGTGAAATAGCTTTTCTTAAGAAAAGTAATATTTCAGATTTATACAAACAGTCTTCGCCAAAGGGGTGAAACCAGGAAGACCAAGCAACGACAGGGACAAGGAATAAGCCAGGGATGATTAACGATGCGGCGTCGTAAAACGATGCTCGCCCTCAGCACATTGAGATCTGGATCACCACGCAAGGTGCCGAAGCTCCGGGTGCTGCTTCACTAAAGCAACAGGAGTAATGAACATGAGTAATAAATCCCCCAAATATGCTATTCGAGCGCTGCTGATTGCGATACCGATAATCGCCGCTCTCCTTTGGACCACGCCGGCATTTCTCTCCGGTAGAACTGAGAACCATCCCGCAAAAGCTAGTGATGCTGCCAAGCCGAATCGCTTGACAGGCAATGTCGCACCCACAGCTAAGGCTAACTTGAATCTCTTACCAGCGCCCGTTCCGGCCCCAACAGTAGGACCAGGCATCGCGCCAACGGGAGACCCGGGCACCCCCGGTGGGTTCGGCATCGAGGGGGACCTAAAGGCCGACTTCCCCGGCACTGATCAGTCAACAGACTGGCTCCCGGGACCGGCTCCAAGCGGTAGCCCGCGGGGCGACTATCTACTCAACGTCGACGGCTCTGTCCGTACGGTCTTTCCCGCCATCGGCAATGGGAATATCACGAGACATTTCACAGATGGCGTCGACAAACTGGATAAAGAAATTTTCCAAAGCACCGGCGACAAATACAATGACAACCCCACAACCTGGGACTGGGCCGTCGGTACGCCTCCTTCAAAAAACGACATCAATCATGCCTTGCTGCATCAATCCATAGATGCCATAACCGGCGATACCTGGATTGTGGTTGCCGGCGATCAAGGTTCCTCCACCGGAGACAGATATATAGATTTTGAGCTGTATCAGAAACCAGTGACGAAGACGTTCGTCACCCCAACCTCTGGGAAGTTTAGCTCGGGCGCGCCGGCTGCCACTGGCGGACGAACGGTAGGCGATATCTTACTGACGATTCAGCTTAGTCAGGGTGGAGCCGCGGCACAATTCTTTGTTTATAGCTGGCAACCGTCAGCGGCCTCACCTCTGGGTTATGACTACCTTGCAGAGCCGGCAGCTGCCGGTAATGTCTACATTGCCGCCAATACCGGTGGGATAGTGGATGTTGCCTACGGCGCATTTGGCAAAACCACCTACGGAGTGAACACATTTGCTGAAGCAGCGGTGAACCTGAACAAGTTAATTGGCAGTTTCGGTGCCAATCCCTGCATCGGCATCAAGACTCTATTCATCAAGACTAAAACATCCTCCTCGCCCTCGGCTCAGTTAAAGGATTTCATTGAGCCGATTCAGTTGGAGTTTGGCAGTGCGCCGAGCAGCACGATCACGGCTGCTGATGTCTGTGCCAATTCAACTGCCAACATCGCTTCCGTTACTGATGCCGGTCCAGGGTCGACCTATAGCTGGACCATCACCAACGGCACGATCGAGGGAAGCAATACAACCAACCAGATTACTTACACCGCCGGCTCGTCAGGCACGGTCGACCTCAGCGTTACAGTGACCAATAAGGCTGGTTGCGCTTCTACTACTAACCCCACGAAAAGCGTGGCCATAAGCCCGTCGCCCACGGCATTTTCAGTGACCGGTGGCGGCGCCTACTGCACGGGTGGAACCGGACTAGTGGTGGGACTGAGCGGCTCTCAAACAGGTGTCAACTATCAGCTAGTGAGAGACCCAAATATCAATGTTGGCTCTCCAGTAGCTGGAACCGGTTCAGCCATCAGCTTTGGGAACCAGACCGCGTCGGGAACCTACACCGTAGCGGCAACCAATGCATCGGCGCCTAATTGCCCAAACAGCATGACGGGCAGCGCGATAATCTCTGTTACGCCTCTACCCACAGTATTCAGTGTAACTGGCGGCGGAGCTTATTGCTCTGGTGGACCAGGTGTGGCGGTCGGATTGAATGGCTCTCAAACAGGAGTCAGTTACCAACTCGTTAAAGCTGGCGCGAACGTTGGCTCAGCTGTGGCCGGCACGGGAGGGGCTATTAGCTTCGGGAATCAGACCGAGGCAGGAACCTATACCGTAGTCGCGGACCAATCGTCGTCGTGCCCGAGAGACATGGGCGGTAGTGCGTTGATATCGATCAACTCACTCCCGACCGTCTTCAGCGTGAACGGTGGCGGCACTTACTGCGAGGGCGGAGCAGGTAAAGCAGTTGGGTTGAACGGCTCTCAGACGGGAGTCAATTACCAACTTAAACTCGGTGCCTCTAATGTCGGGTCACCCGTCGCGGGCACCGGCTTGGCCATCAGCTTCGGCCTAAAAACCGCTGCCGGAACCTACACAGTGGTTGCCACTGGCACGACTACGCCCGCCTGCTCGAGCGACATGGGCGGCAGTGCCGCAGTGGTAGTCGAGGCGAACCCGACCACATTCGACGTGACCGGCGGCGGCACTTACTGCGCCGGCGGCTCGGGAGTGGTAGTAGGCTTAAGCGGCTCCCAATCAGGAGTCAAATACCAACTCAAGCTCGGTGCCTCCAATGTCGGTTCACCTGTGTCGGGCAGTGGCTCAGCCATCAGCTTCGGTCTACGCACCGATGCTGGGACCTACACTGTGGTTGCTACTAACGACACCTCCAGTGCTTGCGCGACCACCATGAACGGTAATGCGGTGGTTGTGGTCGAACCGAACCCGACAGCATTCAACGTGACCGGCGGTGGCACTTACTGCGCCGGTGGCTTGGGAGTGGCCGTTGGTCTAAGCGGCTCTCAATCAGGAGTTAATTACCAACTTAAACTCGGTGGGTCGACTGTCGGGTCACCCGTGGCGGGCACCGGGTCAGCCATCAGTTTCGGCCTACATACCGATGCTGGGACCTACACGGTGACTGCTGCCAACAATACCTCCAGCGCCTGCCCCGGCAATATGAACGGCAGTGCCGTAATAGTGGTTGAGGCAAACCCGACTGCATTCGGGGTAACCGGCGGCGGCTCCTACTGCGCCGGTGGCTTGGGAGTGGCAGTCGGTCTAAGCAGCTCTCAATCAGGAGTTAATTACCAACTTAAACTCGGTGGGTCGACTGTCGGGTCACCCGTGGCGGGCACCGGGTCGGCCATTACCTTCGGTCTCCAAACCGCCGCTGGAACCTACACCGTGGTTGCGTCCAACAATACTACCAGTGCTTGCCTGACCAACATGAGCGGCGATGCCGTGATTGTGCTCGAGCAAGAGCCGACCGCGTTCACAGTGACTGGCGGCGGTGCATACTGCGAAGGCGGAGTAGGCAAAGCGATTGGGTTGAATGGCTCCCAGAACGCGGTCAACTATCAGTTGGTCAGAGATGGGGTCACGAGTGTCGGTGCGCTTGTGGCAGGTACTGGTTCTGCGATTAGCTTCGGCAATCAGACTGTCGCCGGTACTTACACTGTTCTCGCTACCAACAATACAGCCAATGGTTGCAGCCGTAGCATGAGCGGCAGTGCGCTAATTTCTATTGACCAACTACCATCAGTGATACTTGCTTTGAACCAAACATGCGATGAACAGGATGGGACAGAGGTGGTGCAGTTGGTGGCCGCCCCAGCCCCAGGAGGCAACTATTCATACAGCTGGAGTGGACCAGATGGCCCAGTACTGGATAGCCAGGGTCAGGCTATCATTGAACCAGCTATCACCCCAAGTAAACCCGGCACTTACACAGTCCTGGTGACGAATACGGCCACCGGCTGCTCAGTGTCTGGGTCCTTCAAGCTGTGCTTCACCGGGAGTCAGCTTGTGAGTCAGGCGACTCCTTTCGCCCCATTGACAGATGGAACAACTAACCAGAGTTCCACTGCAAAGGCTAAATCGGAACCAGCGGGGTTCCGCTCATATGTAGCCAGACTGTTCTCGATGTTTGGCTAACGATAAATCCAACGCGGCCGTGCTCAAGTAACTGGAGCAATCCATAACCATTGAGCACACGCCCGGCACGTGTGTTACTGGAAGCGTCGTGAGGTGAAGAAAGTAACTCATGGCAGCCGCGCTTGGATAAGCGCCGACCGGCAGCAAACCGGTCGGCGCTTTTTTAACTAAGCTCGCCCAGCAAGTGGGCTGTCCACTATTTCCCAGTGAAGATGCTACTCTGAATCGACCAGAAGATTCGTATGGATTGAGGAGAAACCTGGGCCGGCGAGAGGAGAACGGGTTTCACCCCGTTAGGGGGGGTGACACGTTTATAGATTGGAGCATAAACCCCTTCTGGTGCCGTTCGGAGGAGCGGAAGTCAAGTAGACAGGTGCCAGACGAGAAACGTTCCGCTCCTCCGACCGGCGACTAGCATTTTGTGATGTTCCAGTCTATAAAGATTTCACTCCTAAACGGAGTGAAGATCAATTTCGCGTTATGTTTCCCAGTGAGACTAATCATCTTTGACCCCACTGCGATTATTATGGTTTAACCCGGTTAGGAGTGGCATGTTTCTCCGACTCTCCTTCAAAAGTTCTTTATTCACGGTTAATATAGTTGCATCAATTAGTCACGGTTGCGCGGAAGCTGCGCCAGAGATCCACAAACGCAGTGTTCTATCAAACACATCTCAGGTTCTAGGAGGCCATCGCTGAATGACATATGTAGTTGCAGAGCCATGCGTGAATTGTCGTTATACAGATTGCGCACTGGTCTGTCCGGTGGAAGCTTTTCATCTGGATGACGATATGCTCGTAATCAACCCTGAGACATGTATTGATTGCGATGCGTGTGTTCCTGAATGTCCGGTGGAAGCAATCTTCGTCGAAGATAAGGTACCGGCTGAGTGGACACAATTCACGCCACTGAATGCTGAGAGAGCCCTTAGCGGATTGCCTACCATCACTGCCCGACTCGATCCACTTTGCGAATAATAAACATGCGATTGCACAGTTGATGAAAAAAACTACGAAGCGTCTACTAGGTGGGCTTGCCCTGGCTGCCGGAGCGCTTGGACTAGGCAGCGCGCTTTTGCAGAAGAAGAACCCAGCAAGGGAGCGAAAACGCAACGGGAGTCCTCCTGATGTATGGGCGCGCCCCGGTATGAAAGTAACGTTTCGTGCCGAAGTAATGCCTGGCCGGGAAACAAACGAGCGGTCATTCCGGGTTAAAGAGGTGCTGCCAAGCGGGCGAGTGGTGCTGCAAGGCTTTGCGGGTGAACACGCAGAGAAGGAATTCGAGCGAGTTCAATGAAGACGGGTTAATATTAATTAGAGCAGTGCTTTACCAACTGTAAGTTTTTCCCGGTTCCATCACCGACAATTTCGGAATATTCAACGCGTTTAGCTCCTCAATAATAGTCTCGCGGTAAGCGGGCTTTATATGTACGGTAAGAATGTCCAGTCCATTGTGTGAGAGCTTGCGCAATTCCTGTTTCAGCGAGGCTGGTGTAAGGTGACGTGATACTTCAGCCAGCTCTTTCATGGAATTGGGAAACGAAGCCTCAATCAGCAGTGCGTCTAAATGTGGAGTACGATTCACCAGTTTCCAAAACTCTTCAGTCTCGGCGGTGTCGGAGCTAAAGGCGACCGTACTGATACCGTCAGAAACGACTAAACCAATGGTTGGAACGATATGATTGACCGGGATGGCGGTTAGCGTAAGATGCGCTATCTTAAACTCTTGACCAAGCGGAATGGGCATATACTCCAGCACCAGTCCATAATCGTTCTTCAAGCCTGAAAACCGAGGATAAACATTCCAATTAAACACGTCGCGTTCGAGAAGTTCTATAACTTCAGGCGTCGCATGAACGCGCACCGGCTGTTTCAAGCTGGGATATAAATCGTCGATAAATATTGGCAGGCTGGCGATGTGGTCCATATGCGGGTGAGTGATGACGATGTCCCGGACCATCTCGCGCTGTTTTTCATTGAGTGCGATGGCAATGCTGCCCCCGTCAATGGCGACGCAGTCGTCAATGAGAAAGCAGGTGAGTCGCTGTTCCGCGCTCGCCCGGCCCTGGTCATCAAAACTGCTGGGTAAAAGTTGAATCCTCACAATTTGCTCGGGCGAAAAGAGCTCCTAAAGACCCAGGTCAGTATAAGTCAACGGCAAGTAAACTCGCGAATTCCGAGTTGTTTGCCTGATCTTAGCTTGTGCGCAGGTGCGTTTGGAGATCCTGGAGGGCCAGGATGTAGGCGGTCTCTCGTTCTCTTGCATCTGCGCTGAGCACACCGCGTGCGATTCGGTTTCGATGAAACGCCAATTCGCTGGCGATTTGATTGAACTGCCGGCAAAGACGCCACTGTTCGAAGCCCCCTCTGGAAAATGCGTTGAATGATGCGCCCATGCGCCCCCGAATAGTACACAGTTGATTGTACTCTTGCGGCGTAAGAAGTCCTGCCTGAAATTCCGTCAACAGAAAGTCCCGGACAATTTGGCCCTCTCGTCGCAGTGCCAGAAAAATAACGACGAGCATGATGAAAAAGGCCGGAACCATTAGCAGGATGTACGTAAGGATGAATATTGGTCCACCAAAAACCGCGGCCGTCCCATTCCAGATACTGTGCATACAAATTGCGGCCACTAATCCAACCACTGGCGTTATCAACTTCACTACTGTGCTACGCGATTGTCGAGCCAGGCCTAAGCCGATTCCTGTCATGCTGGTGAAGAGCGGGTGCGAAAAGGGGGCAAACATTCCTCTGATAATGAATACGGCAGAGAGTCCGCCGCCACCGTTTTCCATTAGTGCTCTGCCGTAATACTGGATGTTTTCAGTCATGGCGAAGCCGAGTCCAACCATGGATGCATAAACAATTCCATCGATCACTCCATCAAATTCATCCTTCTTCCAGAAAAACAGGATGAAGATAATAAGAGCCTTCGAACTCTCTTCCACAATGGGCGCGGAGATCACTGCTGCAAATGTCTCTCCGGCCCTCATATTGTCGGTGATAGCCGCAACCGTCAGCCCAATTCCGGTGTTGAGTACAAAGGCGAAGAAGACTGCAACAAGGGCGCCCCAGAAGAACGCTACTGTCAGCAGCCATGGCGGCTCCGATTCATAACGATCAATCCATAAGACCAGGCAGAGATAGAGTGGTACGGGAACTGTGGCCGCAACGAATCCCACTAACAGTCCAACCGGGCCGGTTTCTACACCGATTAGCAGAAGCACCAACAATCCGAGGAGCAGTGAAATCAGGGCGGCGGCGATGCTGAGAACAATCTTTATGCCATTCTTATTGGCAGCAGGCTTTGGTGGAACCACAGGGCTTAGAGGCGGAGACTGATAATAGGGTCCTGGCGGTTGGTTGATCATCTGTGACACTCTGAGAGGAGTGAAGATCGCAAAAGCATGCGAAGTATATTCTAATCCTTATTTCAGGGGCTATATTACTTTGTCCGGCCGACCATTAAATGGCGGGTTTAAGACTCTCGCTACCGAGCGCAAGTCTGCGCTCGACCGCCGTCGATGGAGTATGTGGCACCGGTAATCCAGGATGCCCTGTCAGATGCCAGATAGAAAACGAGCTCTGCGATTTCGCTTGCTTCTCCCACTCTGCCCAACGGATGGGTCTCTTTTGAACGCTCAAGAAAGGCTGCATATTGGGCAGCGTCCATGCCGCCTCGTTTGTGTATATCGGTTACTACCACTCCCGGGTTCACGGCGTTAACTCGCACGCCCTGGGCCGCAAGCTCCAGAGCGGCGCAGCGGGTCAACTGGTCCAAACCGGCTTTTGAGACACAATAGGCCAGCACCCCGGGGAAAGCTCGCAACCCCGTAACACTTGAAACATTAACTATGTTGCCTCGCCTGCCGATGATAGCTGGTAACGCTGCCTGCATCAGGACAAAAATAGATCGCAAATTGATATTCAGCATCGCATCCCACGCTTCCCGAGTAGTCTGTTCGATTGTGCCGGCAGCAATATGCCCCGCAGAATTGACAAGCACATCAAGCGCACCGAAGTGTGCCAGGGCTTTAGCTACTACTCCAACAGTTTGATCTTCCAAAGATAAGTCGGCCTGGATAGCAAGTGATTTTCCACCCAATTCCTCGATCTCGCTGGCCGTCCGATTGAGTGCGTCTTCCTTCCGGCCAACCACAGCGATGTTTGCGCCGGTTTTGGCGAATCGCAAGGCAGTCGCCCTGCCAATTCCGGAACTCGCGCCAGTTATAAGTACGACCTTTTCTGTAAACTCTTTGTGCATCTGGGTTATCCTTTGTTCGCTTGGACTATTGGTAGAGCCCATATATTGACAGACTGAGCCGAAAAAGTTGACTATAATGATTTCCAATGGCGCCAGCAGGAATCTCTAGAGCATAGCTAGTCGCGTACTTTGAACAGTGATGACGGCGGAGTCGACGCAATTTCCCAAGTGACCCCTGCCGAGAGAGGAAGTTTTTGCCCAACAACTCGGCAGATCAATTCTTCCCGAGAACCACGCGCTCCCATTCGCAGGGCGCCGGCGACCCTACTCATCGGCAACCGTCCCGGTCCAGGATGCCTTCGAGCGCTGCCTACCTGGTTGCCGCCGTGGCCCTGGCTGTTGCGCTCTTTATCGGTATTTGGTGGGCGCTCGTAACAGCCGGCGACGAGGCGCCCTGGATACCAGCCGGTCTTGCGGCAAGTGTAGTACTGCTTGTTGCTCTGTCAGCACGCGAAGTAGTTATGCGCCGCGCCTGGACGCGTTATCTCCTGGAGCAGGGTATTCAGCGGCAGACGGGTCGCCGGCATGCCGGCAAAGGAAGTCTATCTCGACGGACTTATTCGAGTTCATTGCTTGCGGCAGCCTTGCGTGCTATTCAAAAAAAATCTGCCGAGGCGGATGTGGCCGGCTCTGTTCCGGAATCCCATTTGGAGTTATTTCATCTTTGTGAAGATTATCTAACGACAACAGATGACGCTCTGCAGGGAAATAACTTGCCCCTGGAGAAGAGAATTGCGATTCGTGCGGGTCAAGACCGGGCACGAGGACTTCAGCGTCATCATCTGCTAAGCTGGGCAAAAGACTCTTCGCTCTCGTTAACGCACGAAGCACAACAGCGGGCGAGAACATTTGACAAAATTGATACTGCAAATCGGGCTCTCGACTGTCTCGATACGGCCCTGAAGGCTTATCCGGAAGAGCAGGAATTGCACCAATCCAGGTACGCAATCCAGGAGTTTATCGTCTCAGTCAAAGTTGCACATTGGGTTGAACTCGCGGAACGGGCGGCGTTCAAGGGCCATTTTCGACGAGCCATCCAGCGCTATAAGGATGCGCTTTTCTACTTAGATCGCGAGACCCTAAAGGACGAAGCGAGGGTCGCGGGAATTGAACGAATCAGTCAGGAAATTGAATTACTTCGGGCGCGTTTAAAGTCGGACTCTGGAGACGCCGAACGCGTCAAAAACGAGAAGCAGGGGGTCGGTCAACAAACTGAAGAGTGATCTCGCAAAAGTGTCCCAAATGCCGTAGTTCGCGTATTCGACGGGGTTACAAGCCGACGCCGTTACTACTTCGCATATTTGGTATCTACAATCTTTTGTGCGATCATTGCAACTTGCTTTTCAGAGGATTTGTGGTACCTGGCACTGCAAAGAGGCGCAGCCGTAGAATTCGGTCACCCCAGAGCAGCGGTGCCAAAGATAGCGTGCCTTCGACTGAGGATGGCTGAAGGTTGGGGTTTAGGTGCTTGGTTGCTGTTATCTATGGTTTTTCTCGCCTGTTTTCCCAAAAGAGACTCATATTCAACTGCAGAGGTTCTGTTATGAAGGTCAGACTGTTTTGTGTGGTAATAACACTCTCATCCACGTTGTTGGTACCGGCACTGGTCCAGGGCCAGGAGTCAAACCAAAGCGGGTCAGTTTCTCAAGCACCGCGATCCGACCCGGGCGTTGATAGTCAGGGGATCCGCAACTATTTATTGGGTCCCGGAGATGTTCTGGATGTGAGGATATTTGGCCAGCCAGATTTGAATTCTACTGCAGAGGTAGATAGTGACGGGAACCTCAGTTCACTACCCTTTCTTGAAAGCCCGATTCCCGCGAAGTGCCGCAACGAGAAACAGGTGCAAAAGGATATTGCGATAGCCTACGGCAAGTACATTAAGAGTCCTCAGGTGAGTGTCCGAATCAGTGAACGGAAGAGCAGGCCGCCGGCAGTGGTGTTTGGCGCCGTGCGACAGCCAACCCGAGTGCAGATGCAGCGCAAGGTACGCCTTAATGAATTGATGGCTGTTTCGGGTGGATTCACCGAACGAGCGGCTGGCACAATCCAGATCGTGCACTCTGAGCCACTGATGTGTCCGGAACCAGGAGAAGAAGCTGAGGCCGCTCCTATTGATTGGACCAAGATGGAGCTCAAAGTAATAAAGATTTCAGAACTGCGTTTGGGTAAGGTCGAAGCCAATCCTGTCGTTCGCCCGGGCGACTATATACTAGTGACGGAAGCCGAGCCTGTTTATATTACCGGAAGTGTAATCGCCCCTCAGGGAATTTACATGCGAGAACATCTCACCCTGGGTCGCGCCTTGGCAATGGTTGGAGGCGCCCGGAAGGAGGCGAAGATCACTGATGTGCGAATCTATCGCCAGGACCCAGTCTCTACTGAACAGCAGACTCTTCACGTGGACTTTTCGGCAATCAAAAAAAATCAGAAACCGGATGTCGAACTGCAAGCCTACGATATCATCGATGTTCCAGAGGCCGGAATGCTCTCTTCTGGTCGGCTTGGGCAGACGCTGCTGGGCGCAGTGACAGGGAGCTTCGGCAGTGCGATCTCGACTTCGGGTGCGATTCTTCCCACTCGCGTGCTTTACTGACCGAGCCAAGGATGGTCGCATACTGATGTCGAATTCACCGACAAAAGGCAGGCTTCACCGAACAGGACGTTGAAGAATCGGAAGACTCGGCAGATTTTTCAGGAATGCTTAAGATGAATAGCAGCAAGAGTTTGACAGACAGTCTTCGCCGCCGGAAGTTCTTAACTATTCTGTGGGTTGCGGCGTTGGCGATCGCTACAATCTCTCTAATTTATTGGGAAATGACTGCGCTGCTCTACATATTGGCAACGCTTGGGGTTACTGCATTATTGGTCGTTGTTGCATCGGCAGATTTGGCTGGCGCCGAAAAGCCTCCCACGCAGTTTCCTGCGCCGGATGACGGCCAACTTTAGAACGGCGCCCGGCAGCGTTTCTGGCGAGAAGCGGTAACGGATCTACGCTAAATTCTATAGTGCTATTATTGATAGCAGGCAGCTCTAATTTGTCTATTATTGAATCATTTACTTGGTTGAAAGTTTAGGAGGACTGTTGCATAATCCGCCTGCGTTCACCTCCCCGGTGGACGAAGTGGTCGCGTGGGGTGAGGACACGTGGCCTTAGGGTGGGGGCTGTGGGAGGCCCCCGCCCGCTTTGTTCTCAGGCTCAGGTCAGTTTCACAATGATAATCCTTCATGTAACCTTCTCGTCGGCGTAGGATTTAACAAAAAAGAGATCGAAAGGGCCGGTGCCGTTTACCGGCATTTTGCTGGCCAAGAGATGGCTCTTTTCGACAGATCAACCTTTACGCTTTGGCTAACCAGAGGCGGAAGAGGAGACTCACCTCAAGAACACTCCGCTGGTCATCCGCATCAGCATCCCTGGTGGCAGGTGATGTGTCTGACCGGAGTGGACTATTTTTCCACTCTAGGTTATCAGCCAGGGATAGCATTTCTGGCCGCCGGAGCCCTCTCTCCCGTCGCTACCCTCATTCTGGTTTTGCTTACTCTGTTTGGAGCCCTGCCAATCTATAACCGAGTAGCTGCGGAAAGTCCTCATGGTGAGGGCTCAATCTCAATGCTGGAACACCTACTTTCTCGTTGGAAAGGAAAGCTATTCGTATTGGTCCTGCTTGGTTTCGTGGCAACGGATTTCATTATCACCATAACGCTGTCTGCCGCTGACGCTACTGCTCATATCATCGAAAATCCGTTTACTCCGGTGGCTCTAAAGCACCAGGTCGGGATTACGCTTATTCTCATAGCGGTTCTTGCTGCGATCTTCATGAAGGGCTTCAAAGAAGCGATCGGAATCGCTTCGATCCTCGTTAGTGTCTATCTGCTGCTCAATATAGTCGTCGTTGCTTTTGGCCTTTACGAGATCCTGGCCCACTCTCATCATTTGGCTGAATGGCGACAGGCAATGCTGCAGAATCCGAGAGTCAACGGGAGTCCCTGGTTGATCCTTGGTGTTTCCATGATTTTGTTTCCCAAACTCGCTCTCGGCTTGTCAGGATTCGAAACCGGCGTCGCAGTAATGCCACTTGTCCGTGGTTACAAAGATCTAGGGGAAAGGGATTGGGAGAGCATTCATTCAACTCGCACTGGTCGGACTGTGGGGGTGGATACTCAGAAGCTGCTCGAGGGGCGCATTGCCAACACCCGTAAATTACTGCGCACTGCCGCGCTGATCATGAGTGTGATGTTAATTACAAGTAGTCTAGTGACGGCAATGCTCATTCCAGCAGAAAAGTTTGCCGAAGGCGGAGAGGCTAATGGAAGGGCGATTGCCTATCTCGCCCACCAACGATTTGGAAATCTGTTTGGTACTGCCTACGACCTGAGTACTATTCTAATTCTGTGGTTTGCTGGTGCTTCCGCCATGGCCGGTTTGCTGAACATTGTGCCCCGCTATTTGCCCCGGTACGGAATGGCTCCCGAATGGGCCAGAGCTACAAGACCGCTGGTATTGGTCTATACGCTGATAGCCTTTGCGGTGACGTTGACTTTTCACGCTGATGTTGACGCCCAGGGCGGCGCCTACGCTACCGGCGTACTGGTGTTGATGAGTTCCGCGGCAATCGCCGTTACCCTGGCCGTGCGCAAAAGACAGGGAAACTGGCGGCCCTTTATGGCCATTGCGCTGGTCTTTGCTTACACGACGATCCTGAACATTCATGAGCGGCCAGAAGGTATTAAGATCGGTTCTTTCTTCATTATTACTATCGTTATTACCTCCCTGGCATCGCGTGTCTGGCGTACTACTGAATTAAGAGTCGAACGTGTTGAACTAGATGATGCCGCTCGTGAATTCATCAGGCAGGCAGCAAGAGGAACCATACGCATTATAACTAATCGGTGCGATAGTGGAGACGTGCTTGAATACCAAAGCAAAGAACATGAAAAGCGCACTAATAACCATATTCCCGCTGGCGAGCCAATACTCTTTTTTGAAGTAACACCCGGTGACGCCTCTGAATTCTCCGGAGTCTTGAAGATTCATGGCGAACGCGTCGATGGCTTTCAGGTGCTGCGAACTGAATCGCCGGCTGTGCCGAATGCTATCGCCGCATTCTTGTTGTTCTTGCGAAATGAGACGGGCAAGCTGCCTCACGTGTACTTCGGCTGGAGTGAGGGAAATCCACTATCATATTTGCTGAAGTATATTGCCTTTGGCGAAGGCGATACCGCGCCCGTTACGCATGAGGTACTGCGGCAGGCTGAAAAGGACCCGCAAAGGCGCCCCATCGTCCACGTCGGTGGCTAAAAAATGCGGTTGAAGGCCTCACGCTGATCAGCGCTCGATGATGAGGATCTGTATTCTACTAATGCAAGCTATTACGGAGAAGGGCGAAATTGAGGACCTTAAGAAGCTTGACTTTCATTGACAGTGCGGTTTGTCAGGAAACATGAGCGACAGTATACCGGTCGGCCCTGCGACGGATAAAAAGGCACGGTTGTTTGCTGACCACATTGCGCGCATTTAACAGAAACTTCGATGCGCTGACGCACCCCAGACGTTTGAGCCGCTGTAATTGCCGCTAGCCTCTCGTTCTTCGCCTGCTTGCAAGGCTTACAACGCTTAGGTTCATTTTTCAAGCCCTTGTCGTGAAAAAAAACCTGCTCTCCTGCGGTCCAGGTAAACTCTTCACCGCAGTCTACGCACGTGATTGTGAGGTTTTGGTGCTCAGTGCTTGCCTCGATTATTTCATGAATTACTTCCAATTGTGACATGATCAATTCTCCCATGGTCGTTCACTCGGTATTTATGCTGGGCTAAAAGTAGGTCATTCGGATTCTTGCTCAAAGAGGGGGATCCGCTGTTTCACTACAGAAGAGATTTAAACGGGGGAGGGCACATCTCCCGCGGGCATTGTCAGAACGCAAAAGTATAACTATGGCGAAATTGTGTCAAGAGCTGGGCGGAGTTATTCTTTTACCGACTTCGAGCGTTTAACCACCATTGGCGTTAAATTCGGGCCAGGCCGAAATCGTTTTCATCGTTTCTAAGGCCATTTCGGGCTCTCGAGCGTCTTGCACCGTCAAAGTTGAAGGTTGTCTCCGTAGATCTAATTTATGAAAATACTGGTGTTAGGCTCAGGCGGCAGGGAGCATGCGATTATTTGGACCCTTCGCAGAACCTCATCCGCCCCACTGGATCTTTATTGCGCCCCGGGAAACGGCGGAATTTCTCAACTTGCCAAAACAGTAGCGATCTCACCGATGGATCATTCTGAGCTGATCCGTTTTGTTGAGACGGAGCGGATCGGCCTGACAATTGTGGGTCCCGAGGCTCCACTAGCTGCTGGTGTCGTGGACGCGTTGGAAAGCCAAGGCCACGCCATGATCGGTCCCAGCAAGGCCGCTTCCTGCCTGGAGTCGAGTAAAGCGACGGCAAAGGACTTTATGGCGCGCCACCGGATACCAACCGCAAGATACCGTGTCGCCGATTCATCTGGCGCGGCGATTGAGTTTTTGCGCAGTGGAGAGTTCGGGCAAGCGGATAATCCGGTGGTTATCAAGGCGGACGGCTTGGCGGCCGGTAAGGGCGTTATTGTAGCCGGCTCTCGGTTCGAGGCGCAGCGGGCGGTAGAGAAGCTGACCAGCGGCGAGATCATTAGTACTGAAGCCGCCCAACGAATCGTGATTGAGGAAGCTCTACAAGGCACAGAGGCGTCGGTATTGGTTTTCGCCGATGGACGCGACTATGTCGTAATGCCGCCAGCTCGTGATCATAAGCGAGTTGGAGAAAACGACACTGGCCCGAACACGGGCGGAATGGGAGCAATCACGGACCTTTCTATCATGAATGAAAGCACACTTTCGCAAGTAGTGCACAAGGTTATAGAGCCCACTCTGGAAGGCGCCCATGCCGACGGATTCACCTTTCGTGGCATTCTTTTCGTTGGATTGATGTTAACCACTGAGGGACCCAAAGTACTTGAGTACAACGTTCGTTTCGGAGATCCGGAAGCGCAAGCAATTCTGGTCAGATTGGAGAGCGATCTTCTGTCAGTTTTTGAAGCTGTGACGTCTGGGAGTTTACGCAATCTTCACGTTAAATGGCGCCATGGGGCATCTGCCTGCGTGGTATTAGCAAGTGGGGGATATCCGGGGCAATATCGAACCGGTTTTAAGATTCAAGGCCTGTCCGGGCCTGGTCCCAATCAAGTGCAAGTCTTTCATTCCGGAACATCGATAACAGACCAAGGCGATTTCCTGACCGCCGGAGGCCGCGTTTTGGGTATCACTGCAACTGGTGAAACGTTATCCGAGGCTCTGAGCAGGTGTTACGCTGCGACGGAAGATATTAGTTGGGAGGGAATGCAATACCGCGGCGATATTGGTCGTTTCCGGAAAGCCGGAAGTGCTGAATAAAAACAGCAGTCTCAATTCACAAATTCGGTGTCCGGTTCTTCTGGAAGGCTGTTAGCAAGTGCTGCTATACTCCAAATTCGAAAGTGAGCGGGTAGTTCGAACTGCCTGATGTCAACTCTCGTACAGACATATGCGGACAGACAAAAGTCAATGAGTGCCTTGCAAGAGGTTTAGTTTGCACATCTAATCCCTGGAGGATCGGCGAAAAATGGGACTTTGGACGAGGGTTAAACGCTCAATGCGCGCGTTGTTCGGCGGCATCATCGAGAAGACGGAAGATCCCGAGCTGATCCTGCAGCAGACCATCCGAGACATGCGGGATCGCGTACCGGAATTGAATAATTCGGTTGCTCAGGTGATGGCTACTGAAAAGCTCCTCGCAAAAAACAGAGAGCGTCTGGAGACGCAGGTGGTAGATCTTGATTCGAAGATCCGCGCTTCCGTAAAGATGGGTCGCGATGATATCGCCACTGCCTACATCGGCCAGCTGCAGCAGGCACAGATGGATCTGCAAAAGACTTCGCAGCAACTGGAGCATGCAAACCTCGCATCAAAGCAGGCGCTCAAAGCGCGCGACAATTATGTGCTGCAGATGCAGCGTCGTACCGCTGAAGCGATGCAGTTAATCAATCAATCGAAACAGGCGAAGCTACAAGAACAGCTCGCGCAAACGATGGAGTCTTTTCAGATTGGTGATGACGCATCGACCTTCAGTGAAATGCGTGACAAGATCGATCGTCGCGCGGCGGCCGCAGAAGCTAAGTTACAGCTGGGGTCCGCCTCAGTCGATAACCAGATGCAGGATATTGAGCGCGAAGCGATGGACATGCAGTTACAGGATAGATTACTGGCGTATAAGCGTGACATGGGTTTATTACCAGCCTCCACCGGAGGGGCTCCAGCTCAGGCACTTCCCGCGGAAGGTGAGTCGAGTGCGAGTGATCAGACAAACGCAGTAGTCAATAACGGAAATCGTCCAGCGTGAGCTTATTATCTTGTTGATCGGCCGCAATAATTGTCGCCATTTACATTTATGCCAGAGTTTCCGAAGTTTGATCTCAAGTACCTGAAAGAGGCATTTAAGGAACCCATAAACTTCTGGGGAATGGCGGGTTTTGCCGTTGCGGCTGCGTACGTTCAGGATGTTACACCTCTGGTCGCGGCACTAGCCGCCGAAACTCTCTATTTAGCAACCGTGCCAGCGAGTTCACTCTATCGTCGCTTGGTTGATCGCCGGGAGAAACAACGGCTGCTGAAACTGCGTGACCAGCAGCGTGAGGCTATTATCAAAGCCTTTGACCCGCGAGAACGTGAGGCGGTGGAGTATCTGCGTTGGATGAAGAACCAGATTTACTCAAATTATAAGAAGTTTACCGGCAGCAAACAGATTCCGCCTAATATTCAGAGTCTCGATCAACGATGGGAAGATTTTGTCGATCTACTTGATGTTTATCGAAGACGGAAACATCATTTACGGTCCATCAACCGGCAGGCGGTGCAGAATCAACTCGTTCAGGCGGAACGCGCCGTAGAGAATTCGCGCGACAGCCAGGAGAAGCGAATTCAACAAGCGAATGTTGAGATTCTCAAACGCAGAGTTGCAGCCTTCATGGATATTGAGCGTTCTGTGAAGCTGGTTGAGGGACAGCTGCAGTCCATTGAGAACTTTTTCGGTCTTGTTAACGATCAGGTTGTGACGCTGCCCACGCCTGAAAGAGTATCTTCGCTTGATTTCGAACAACTGAGTGATTCAATTGCGATGACTAAACAGATGCTCGAGGAAACCTCGGACACCTTTGCCGCGCTGGACAGTCACAATCGTGATATCGGGAACTACGAATTGCTGCTTTCCAACAGCTCTTCATCGAAATAGTTACTGCACATCTGCAAGCAGTTTTCCTGCCCTCAAATTTCTTCTGCGCCGTTCCGCCACTGTTTGGAAAACCTCTGTCCCTGTTTTCCAGCGTCCAAAGAGTCATTTATAATTAAGCTATTAAGCGTGCCTTTGGTGACATAATTGTTGGCTCAGGAGAACTGATTAGGGAAGGCATGCGAAGATTGAAACGGTCTTTTATCAGTAGTTTAGTTGTTAAGGCAGAGTCTCAATTAACACACTGTATTGCATTGGAAAAAAAGATGACCACAATATATTGACATGGGTGTTACAAAGATGTATATTGCGCTCCGCTTGAAACGAAGCCAGTTTGTTTGGAGCAGCGGCAGGCCCCCTGTATCGCGCTTCGAACGAGTTTTCCTTGCTTCGCTTAAGCCAACCGCAATATCCGCTACCCACTTCGATCGACGCAAAGAGGCAAGACGCGTCGCACCATTTTGAAGACTCCCATGGCTCGTGCTGTCTCTGGCGCGAGAAAGGTTGAGAAGATGAGAGCAGCTTTCGGCAAGCAGATCGCAAATATGGATTTGTCTCCTTTAGCGCCAGTAACCAGGCGCAAGAGCCCGGCCCCTGGGTTAAATGCCAAGCGTGTGATTAGTAAGCGTTATTCGTTAAAGGACGCTAAAGGACGAGCTATCGAAGAGTGGCCAGACATTGTAAGGCGTGTAGTTGGTCATGTCTCGGCGGCGGAAAAGGATCCAGCTAAGCGAGATGAATTCTTTGCCGCTATGAGTGAGGTAATGCTGGCCCGCGAATTCGTGCCCAACACGCCCTGTCTGGTGAACGCCGGAAAAACCAATGGTCAGCTCGCCGCCTGTTTTGTGCTCGATGTGCCTGATTCAATAACAGGAATTATGGATCATGCCAAAGCCGCGGCAACAATCCATCAAACCGGCGGCGGCACCGGAATGACTTACGAATTTCTAAGACCATCGGGAGCGCTGGTTGGGTCTACTCGTGGGGTAGCTTCTGGTCCTGTTTCTTTCATGAATATTGTCAACCAGGTGACTGATGTTGTGAAACAAGGTGGCGTGCGACGTGGCGCGAACATGGGTATGATGAGAGTTACGCATCCCGATGTGTTGCGTTTTATCCATGCGAAAAATGATCAGCACTCTCTCACAAATTTTAATATATCGGTAAATGTCACCGACAAGTTTTTGCGAGCCGTCGATAATGCCGAATGGTTTCAGCTCGAATTTAATGGCGAGTCGTGGACTGATCCGATTTACGATCCCGTGCGCGATGGAGAATATGTAATTTATCGTCAGGCGGACGGTTCGACTTTAACATTTCCTGATAAGCAGGCTTTTCAGACGGCAGATCTATCCAGCTGCACCATCGAAGAGCCGCCGCGAGCGGGAATGATCTATGCGCCGGACATTTGGAACCGAATTGTGGCTAGCGCGCACAAATACGCGGAGCCAGGGATTGCTTTTATCGATGAGGTGAATCGTCATAATCACATGATGAAGTCGATGGGACCAATCTACTCATGCAACCCATGCGGCGAGCAGTTTCTCCATTTTTCGAACTCTTGCAATCTCGGTTCGATTGATCTCAACAAGTTTTATGATGCTGACAAACGGGTCGATTGGGATCGGCTGCGCGAAGTTACACATCTCTGTACGCGCTTTCTCGATAATGTGATCGATACTTGTGCCTGGCCCTTGCCTGAGATTAACGAGGTGGTAAATCGCACGCGTCCCGTGGGCCTCGGGATAATGGGTTTTGCCGATCTTTGTCTGAATCTTAAGGTTACTTATGGTTCTCCCGCGTCGATCGATCTCATGGACGAGATGATGGGCTTTATTCGTCGCGAGGCTTGGAACGCCAGTATCAAGATTGGCGCTGAGAAAGGCACTTTTCCGGAATTTGAGCAGAATCGCGAGGCATACGAAGGTTTTCTCTATCACCAAATCGGCATTTCGCGCGATACTCCGCTGACCCCAAGGAATTATGAAGTAACCACAATTGCTCCGACTGGCACGATTTCTCTGGTGGCGGAAACTTCGTCGGGTATTGAGCCAAACTTCTCCTGGGCCTATGTGCGCAAAGATACCCTGGGCACAAGAACTTATGTCCATACTGTGGCCGCGAAAGCCTTGGGAATTGAGGTCGATCAGACTGACCAGCAATCGATTGACGAAGCAGCTGAGTATGTGGTTCAACACGAAAAGGAGTTGCCACAATATTTCATCTCGGCAATGAACATCAGTGCCGAGCAGCACGTCCACGTTTTGGCGGCCGCTCAACGTAATGTAGACAACAGTGTTTCTAAAACCTGCAACGGCGCTATAGACGATTCCGTTGAGTCGGTGGATCGCCTTAACCGGCTAGCACGTCAGTTGGGCTGCAAAGCCGTCAGTTACTACCGAGACGGTTCACGCGAAAATCAGGTGCTGACATCGATGAAGGTGGAGAAGGGCGAAACAGCATGCAATCCGGAAGTGCAAGCCGAAGTTTTTGAGGAGACGGCGTTAAGTTCGATTGAATCAGATCCGGAGGCTGAAGGACTGGCAAGGGCTGAGGCTGAAACATGGGTACGGGAACAGGCCGATGCCGAAGCCTCTGCCAGACGTCATGTCGAAGCTGAGATTGCCCTGCCCGGTCAGACGGCCATTCGAATAGAACGTCCGCGAGAATTGCGGGGGGCTACTTGGCAGATACCCTTTGACGGTCAGAATCTTTACGTCACTGTCAATCATGATGGTCAGATGATTCAGGAAGTTTTTGCTACTGGTCCAATTAGCGGCGGTGTGGGATTGCTTGCTTCCAAGATGCTGCGAGGTGGGTTTGATGCAGCCGAAGTCGCATATAGCCTTAACAAGGTCACCGGGACACATGCGGTTTGGTTTAATGAGCGCTTGCTAACTTCACCCGAACAGGCGGTTGCCGAATGCATCATGATTACCAACCGCCGGCTTACTGGACATCCTGATTCCGCTCGTGCTTTAGGCAAGAAGCAAGGCCAGGTCCAATCGCCAATAACCGGCGCGATCATGTCGACCATGATCGGTATTTGCCCGGAATGCCATGGCCAGCTAGAACACGCGAGCGGATGCGATTTCTGCCGAGACTGTGGTTATTCTAAATGTAAGTGAGCAGATTCAACCCCTGCCTGTATCCAAACAGCTGGATTCCTACGCCGGAGTCTTCCCGCTCCAAATTTTAATTTTGAGCCGGCCCTCCCGACGGAGTAAACCCTATTGCATTCGACAATAGATTCGAGACCACCTGTTACGTACTTCCATTACCGGATAGGGGTCACCCACCTCATCATGCATGACAATTACAACCGGCACGCCTCCGAGCTGAGCTTGCTTGACGATTTGGCGAGCAGCTATTAGCTCATAAAGCAACGGTACGCTCAGATCAATCGACCTGCATTGAAGGGGCACCTTGTAATCTTACCTACAAGGGTCGGTGATGCTGAGTTTATTGAAACAACGATGCACCGGAAAAAGTTCTTCTGAACCTTTATCGGTTCGCCTGGTGGCAGAGGGGGCGCTTGTATTCTTTGCGCGAAGCATAGGTTGGAAGTGCTTTTTCGTCTGTGCGTTACCACACATACCGTGTATAATCCCTCGACTCGCACTCAGGCTTCGGTAATCTTGAAGCCGGTTATACCGGGGAATCTTGATAGCTCAACTCAGGGTCTCCGTCGCCGTACGCTCCGCTTCAACGAAAACTGGAGGCTCACCCCCATGCCCCAAAAGTTTCGCCGCCCGCTTGGAAATTCACTGCTGGATACATTGGACCATGACACCTACGAACGGTTGAGACCCGATCTAGAACCAATCTCATTCTCATTAGGTGAGGTCATTTATGAACCTGGAACGCGCGTAAAGCAGGTCTACTTTCCCACGACTTCTCATGTATCGTTGCTCTATACCATGCTGGACGGTGCCACCGCTGCAATGGGAATGGTGGGCAAAGAGGGAATGGTTGGCATTTCACTCTTTATGGGTGCAGAAAACACGTCAAACCGAGCGGTTGTTCAAGGAAGCGGCAAAGCTTTGCGTTTGAGAGGTCAGGCCATGCTCAATGAGTTTCGCAGCTGTGGTCAGTTTCAGCGATTGTTGTTGCGTTACACTCACTCGCTCCTTACACAAATTTCGCAAACTGCAGTTTGTAACCGCCTGCACCCGGTTGAGCAAAGATTATGTCGCTGGCTGCTGATGGTTCGCGACAGAACCGAATCAGATGATCTGCAGATGACCCAGGAATTTATTGCCAACATGCTGGGTGTAAGGAGAGAAGGAGTAACCCACGCAGCTCATGGATTGCAGAAGGCAGGATTAATCAGATACGTTCGCGGCCATATTAAAGTGCTTGACCGTGAAGGTCTCGAAGCCGGGGTCTGCGAGTGTTATGAGGTAGTAAGAGGAGCATGATTCCTTGCTAATGCGAGTCGCCGATTTTAACTCAGAGATGTTTGTGCGTTGCGTCGCAGACATTGTCTTCGTCGTGTGCTAAAAACCTGTCTTCCAGAATAAGAAACTCACATTAGTGTTAAATAAACTTGGGAACCCAGGACACTACATGGGGCGGCGATGTTAATATTAAATCGCGGTCAAAAGTAAATCGAACGTAGGGAAGACGATCAGTTTAACTAAGGCACTCGAACTCTTGGCAGAAGACATTGCTCGGATGCGATTCTCACAACACTCCCATTAATTGTTGAGAGGACGCTGTCTGTCACCCAGGTGCCAGGGTTTTGCGGGATATAACCCGGACTCTGGCAGACTACCAACGAGAATGAATTCTGTGGACAGTGCTTCGCGCCCGTCGTCGATGCTACAGCTGTAGCCTCCGGCTAGCATAGGCGTCCTGGCCGCGCTGGCCCACGCCCCTCTTGGTCGTAGCAATGAATCATGCCAAATGTACTGGAGAAGACATCTAAAGGTAGCTGGCGACTAATCATCGCTGCGAACCGTCAGAGCAGTCGTTTATGCTCGTGACTTTTAGTCTCTCTCACCGGTGTCCTTAATAACAATCCACATTCGACATGGAAGTCCCCTGGGAATTCTTCTTATGCCGCTTGTCTAGTTTTTGACAATCACGGATTAAGGAGATTCTTAATGTCGCTCGTCAAAAAGCGAAGTGTTCTCACTAACAACCAGATTCTGACGGCTCTACCCAACAGAGAATATCAACGTCTTTTGCCTGAGCTTAATCCCGTTCACCTGGCTTTTGGGCAGGTCCTCCATGACTCTGGCGAGATCATTCGTGATGTTTATTTCCTGGACGATTCCATTGTTTCTTTACTGTCTGTGGTCTCAGAGGGATCGACGCTGGAGGTGGGTTTAGTCGGAAACGAAGGAATGACCGGTATCTCTGTCTTCCTGGGCGCGGACATTGCACCCAACCGAGCAATTGTGCAAGGGGCGGGTTCTGCCATGAAAATGAAATCCGCAACTTTACTGCGCGAAGCTGGCGTAATCAGTGCCCTGCATGGTTTGTTACATCGTTACGTGCATTCGCAATTTGTTCAGACTTCACAGTTGGCGGCCTGCAACCGCTTTCACTCTGTAAATGCGCGATTGGCGCGATGGTTTCTGATGACTCGCGATCGAATGGGATCAAATGAGTTTCGCGTTACACAGGAGTTTATGTCCAATATGCTTGGGGTGCGTCGAGAGGGCGTTAATAAAGCTGCGAGCGCCCTGCAGAGAGCAAAATTGATTTCCTATAGCCGTGGCCGGATCAAGTTACTGGATTCGAAGGGGCTGGAAACGAGAGCTTGCAAGTGCTATGAAGTCATCAAAACGGAGCGTAATGCGCCGTTGGAGTAGATCAGCTATCAACCGCAAACTAACTAGTGCCGATTTCTGAATCCTTCACCATACGAGCCTCACGTCTGCTCCAAGATTACAATAACCTCCAGCGACTCATGAGCAGGGAACGCAGCGCCTGGGGACCAGCTTCATGGCCCGGGCGCGGCAATTTGGTCTCGCAGAAAAATCCGGATATAACTAACCTACTTGAATGTTGGCGACCAATCCTTCTAACGAATCTCCACCTCCTGCTCAGGAGCGCTATCGAGCATTCGCCGCTCTGCGTCATCGTGATTTTCGTCTCCTCTGGCTGGGACAGATAATTTCCGTGACTGGTTCGCAAATGCAGGTTGTTGCGATTAACTGGCACGTTTATCTGCTAACCAGATCGCCCCTGGCGCTCGGCATGGTTGGCTTATTTCGCGGAGCGCCGATAATTATTTGTTCACTCATTGGAGGAGTGGTCGCGGATGCTGCGGACCGAAAGCGCCTCATGATAATGACGCAGGGCGTGATGCTGGGAAGCGCGGCGATATTGACTTTTGCCACTCTCACGGGCCTTAAGAGTGTCTGGCCCATCTACATCCTTACGGGTGTCAGCTCCGCCGCTGTGGCCTTTGACATTCCCGCTCGCCAGGCGTTGATGCCGACACTCGTCCCTGCAAGAGACTTTGCCAATGCTGTTAGCCTCGGGTTGGTGGTCTTCAATCTGGCCACTATTCTTGGTCCCTCATTGGGCGGATTGCTGTTGGCCAGTCGCGGGCCCGGAGCTGTTTATGCCCTAAACGCGGTCTCGTTTCTGGCGGTCATTGTTGCGCTGTTCCTCATGCGTACGAGCGGACGTGCCTTGCCTGATAACCAACAGAGCACGCGCGTGAGCTTCGCCGCACTCAGAGAGGGTCTGAGTTTTGTATGGCACACCCCGATTATCGTGCAGACGATGACTCTCGATTTCGCAGCCACATTTTTCGCATCAGCCACACTCTTACTACCGATATTTGCGGAAGAGATCCTGCACGTAGGGGCACGGGGTTTGGGAGTGCTGGCGGCGGCTCCGGCAATGGGTTCTGTAATTACGGCACTGCTGATGGCGCGCTTGGGAAGCTTCCGTCAGCAAGGCAGATTGGTTATCTATTCGGTCGCAGTTTTTGGTATAGCCACCATGTTATTCGGCACCTCCCGTATATTTTGGCTCTCGATGTTGATGTTGGCCATAACTGGAGCTGCGGATACTATCAGCACAGTCCTGCGTCAAACAATCCGCCAGCTCGCCACGCCAAACTATTTGCGCGGTCGGATGACTTCCATCAATATGGTGTTCTTCATGGGTGGACCACAACTTGGTGAGGTTGAAGCGGGATTGGTTGCTGCGTTTATTGGTGCGCCGCTATCTGTTATTACTGGCGGCATAGGGGCAGTTCTTACTGCAGTTTTCTCGGCTCTTAAATCCAGAAGCCTTCGAGATTACCATGCTGATTCATGAACAGTAATTGGGCACCAAGAGACACCAGCACGCATCAGGATCATGTGATTGCTCACGTTCTCGGCGCATCAGTCCTGGCTTCTTTTGTGTTTGATGAAGCGGTACACCTGCTGTTGGATATGGGATACATCTGGACCATCTATTTGGATGGAGAGATGGGACTCTTGTCACAGGGCCTGCTAATTGCAGAACTTGAGAGCAGCGCAGAGGAAAAGCGACAGTTACTGGCCGATATCGATCTCTTGCAGGAACATGGACAAGCCGTGTCGGGATTGTCGCGCATGGTTCCGTCGCCAGTTGAATGCCTGGTAAAACAGGTCAGTTTCTTTGGTGACGGGGATCGCAGGAGACTCGTATTGCTGGGTGAGGAGGCCAGCCTGGCAGTGGAAACGTCTTTGACTACCGCCGAAATTCAGATTTATGAGTACTGATAAAAACAGCTTGCCCCGAGAACAGGAACTGGAGTCTGCTGTTCGCGCAGAACGCGAGTATATTCGCCGAAGCCTTAGGGAACAACTTGAACACGAGCCCACTGAAGAGGAGTTGGACGAGTGGCTGCGTGAGCATACCGAAAGTTTCTAAGCGGAGCCTCGTATTGCAATGTCCATCTCCAGCCGATGTTTGTGCCGGTCATTCACCGGCATTTACGGTTATCTGATTGTCTATGGATTTCACTCCTTTGATTGCCTTAATCATCTTTTCCAGTTGTAGCTTCATTGTCTCACTCTTAACCACGCCCACAAGTGTAACTTTACCATTTAAGACGGTGGCGGTTATGCCCAGCGTTGAGTAACTCGGGTCATCGGCAATTCTCTTATCGATTTCCGACTGAATCGCAGCGTCGTCTGTGCCGCTCTGAGTGCTGCCGCCGACCGCTGTCGGAGGCGTGACAATTATTGGCGCAGGCTGCGTTGCCGGCGCGGGCTGTTGCACGATCACTGGCGGCTGTTGGGCCGGTTGTTGCACGATAGTCGTTTGTGGAACCGGCGCAGATTGTTGGGCGAGATTACTGTTGCTGTTATCCATTGTTTGCCCACTAAGCAGCAACAGCACGAGGACCGTGATCACAGCTACAGCGATTACCACGATGATGCCAACAGTCGTGGCTGATACACCGTTGCGGTCAGGTACTACTACTGGTTCTGTTTGTGAAACTTCCCTTCGAGACGTCGGCGTCTGAACAACCACTCTACTTCTTCTCTTGTCTTCGTATGCCATGATGCCTCCTGATAACTCGTAGAATCAGTGCCCAACAAATTCGACGCAACAGCGATCTGGACTCTGTGGCGCTTCACCATTTTCAGTCTTCGGCGAACGGAACAATGTACTCCGTTTGATTTGCTGAGCAAACGCTATTCCCGCCGCACTATCAGGGAAGCGCCGAGAGTTTTGTAGAGTTGCGAATTGCTGTCTTTGAGCAGATTAGGGATTCTCTGATAGTTCTATTTGCCGTACGGTTTTAGTTCTCATTAGCGGTGGAGGGTTTCAGTTTGAGACACAATGTACGGCAACAAAAGAGAAGCAATAGATCGACTGGGGCGCGACGATAATCTGCTGATCTCGGAGAGGAGACGCATCACTCCTCTGCCCGGCTCATTGACCGACGATCGCTCTGTGCAGATAATCGGTTCGTGAGCACCGCCATCGTTCATCATCCAGACTTTGCAGACCATGACACGGGACCGCATCACCCGGAGTCTTCCTCGCGCTATAACGTAGTGATGGACAGTCTTAGGGGAGATGGTTCTCTCTGGTCTAGCCTGTTGGAGATTGAGGCGCGGAAAGCTGCGCGTGGTGAGGTTCAAGCTTGCCATTCGCCACAACTCTACAAAACGGTTGAGAGAATTGTTCGTGAAGGCACCGGCCATCTTGATGCGGACACGCCGGTGTCAATGCGGTCGTTAGAAGCAGCCTTGCGAGCGGCGGGTGGAGCTTGCCAGGCAGTCCAAACGGTTTTGCAGGGCGTCGCAAAGAACGCTTTTGTTCCCGCTCGTCCGCCCGGACATCACGCTACTGCGGAGCGGGCGATGGGTTTCTGCCTTTTCAATAATGTGGCAATTGCTGCACGCTACGCGCAAAATCAGTTTCCTGAAGTTGAACGTGTGGCGATTGTAGATTGGGACGTGCATCACGGGAATGGCACGCAAGGCATCTTTTATGACGACCCGACTGTGTTCTTCTTTTCGATGCACCAATATCCCTGGTATCCCGGCACGGGAGCACCAGGAGAACAAGGGATTGGCCGTGGCGCTGGCTACACTCTAAATATCCCCGTGAAGGCTCAAACACCAGCGCGTGAACAGAAGCGGATGTTTGAAGCAGCTGTCGATGAGATAAGCGTCAAGTTTAAACCCGACCTGATCATTGTCTCAGCGGGTTTCGATTCACATAGGGGCGATCCTCTGGGCCAGTTAATGCTGGAAGACGAAGACTTCGGAGCGATGACTCGCACGTTAAAGGACTGGGCCAGAAGTTCGTGTCAAAACCGACTGATTTCCTGTCTCGAAGGTGGCTATAACCTTCACAGTCTGGGTGCGACGGTACGTGCGCACGTGGTTGAGCTGCAGAGGGGAAAAGGGTAGTCCACACTTACCGGGCGACGGCTTTTCCAGATATTATTTGAAAGAGACCCAACGGTGGAGTACACTCAGCCCCACTTAACCGTATCGGAGCGGTCACCCCGGCTAGATTCGAGAAATCCTTCGATCCACGGCGGCAGCAGACAAGTTAACTGATAAGAAGCGGTGACGGCAGCGCTCCGAAGATCAAAGTGAGCAGATACCTCAGTTTCTGCTCCGATGGAGAAAACGCGCCATGCCAGACCTTGAAATTACTTGTGCGGAGTGTGGAAACCCCTTCCCCTTCACTGAACGCGAACAGGAATACTATAAGGAACGAAATCTGACCCACCCCAAACGTTGTAAACCTTGTCGCGATGCGCGTCGTACGAACTTTGGCGGGTCGAGAGGACCAGGGGGAGAACGTCAGCGCTTCGAGATTATCTGCGATCAATGCGGTAAGACCGACAGTGTTCCCTTCAAGCCATCAAGCGGAAGACCAGTTCTTTGTGGCGATTGTTTCGGAGCAAGTCGCGCAACACCACAGAGAAGTTAAGATCTCAACCGTTTGCATCGCGCGCGGTCCCAATTACCGCTTCAATACGTTTGCATTCCATCCCCCTAAGCTAGCTTGCATGGAGGGCAATCTGACCGTCGAACAATGCAGAGCGATATTGGTCCAAAGAACCATCTTTTGATGTTGTAGCCGTCAATTTTATGGATTACGAAACTATTCAGTTCGAGATGCATGGTGCCGTAGCTTTGATAACCTTGAACCGGCCTGATGCGCTCAATGCGCTGAATCTCTCCATGATTCAGGATTTGCTGACAGCGATTGGTGTTGCCCGAACAATTGCGAGAGCTGTTGTCTTGACTGGTGCGGGGAGGGCCTTCTCTGCCGGCGGTGATCTGCGGGACATGCGCAGGATTGCCGAGCAGGAAGGGAGAAGGGAAGCCTTTTTTGATCTACCACTACGTCGATTGAATGAATGCATCCTGCTCATTCGGCAAGCGCCCCTACCATTCGTTGCTGCAGTTAATGGAATCGCCAGCGGTGGAGGTTGCAATCTTGCGCTCTCCTGTGATCTGGTGACTGCTGGAGAGAGTGCGCGATTCAATCAGGCATTCATTAAGATCGGCCTCTCACCGGATTGTGGTGGAACCTTCATCTTGCCGCGACTGGTTGGCTGGCGACGCGCAACTGAACTATTCATGACCGGAGAGATGGTCGGATCGCGGCGTGCCCTGGAAATGGGCATGATTAACGCGGTGGTTCCGGATGATGAGCTAGTCTCAAGGGCCCTGGCACAGGCCGGAAGTCTCGCAGATGCTCCGACAGCAGCCATTGGCCGTATCAAGCAGCTAATAGAGGCTAGTGCCACGAATGATTATGTTGGACAGCTTGAAGAGGAAAGAAAAGCGCAGATTGATTTGGGTCAGACAGAAGATTTCACAGAGGGCGTCGCAGCCTTTATTGAGAAGAGGCCGCCAAAGTTTGTAGGTGGCTAAGTTCTTAAATAATTAGAGGTCGCGAGCCGCTGGTTAACTGGCGGCTCTTTTCATTGAAGGCAATGAGGCAAACCTAAAGCACAAGAGCACCGAGTACAAAGTACAAAGCACTAAGAAACAAAGCGCAGCCAACAAACTTAGACCAAGCCTAAGACCAAAGACTAAAGACTAAAGACTAAAGACATGCCTTCCTCAACTTACCTTCAACTGCTGCGAAATAATCGCTCGTTCCGACGTTTGTGGTGTGGCCAGGTTATTTCGGAATTAGGTAACTGGTTCAATTTCATTGCCGGCCTGGGGCTTGTGCGGATGGTATCTCACGGTGATCCAGAGGTCACGACGGTGATGCTGATTGCCCGTCTTGTGCCATTCACTTTGTTTGCTCCCTTGGCTGGTGCTTTCGCCGATCGCTGGTCCCGGCGACGCGTGATGATTGCCGCCGACATCGCACGTGTCATAGTCGCGCTGGGACTCCTCCTCGTTCGACGGCCAACCGACCTTTGGCTTGCCTATTTATGCACCGCGTTGTTGTCTTTTTTTGGGGCCTTCTTTGAGGCCGCAAAAAACGCTTCGATCCCGAATATTACGGGTGAGCACGACCTCCTGGCTGGTAACGCCCTGATGTTCTCGTCTCGCTTCTTGTTGATGTCATTTGGAGCGGCGCTTGGTGGCTGGACTGCGGCAAACGTCGGCTATCGAGCAGCCTTTCTTGTAAACGCTGTGTCATTTCTCGCTTCCGCTTATTCTGTATGGCTGATTGCCGAAGAGAAGACAAGACAAAAACAGCTTTTACCGGTTGGAAAAATCGGCGAACCGAAGCATACAAGTTATTGGTCCGATATAAGGGAGGGTTGGTCCTACATAGTCAGTCACGCACCAGTCGCGGCTATTCTTGGAATTAATGTACTCTGGGCCACTGGTGGCGGCGCTATTAACCTCATTTCAGATCGGCTCGGCGGAATCGTCTTTGCAGGCGAGCATGGAATCAGTGCAGATTCCGCCGTAGCGGCACTCTATTTTGCGGCGGGTCTCGGTTTATTCATTGGGATGATAATAGCTCGTAGAGTCGGGTCTTATCTTGAATTGGTTGGCCGGACCGCCGGATTCATAGGTTGGATGCTTTTGGCTCAGGGGCTGCTTTTTGCGCTCATCGGAGTAATGCCGGGCTTATGGTCCGCCTGTCTGTTACTTCTAATTGCGAGGATTTTGCTGGGAGCGGAGTTTGCTGTCCAGGAAACGCTTCTGATGCGGTTGGTGCCAGACACACTGCGTGGACGTGTCTCGACCACAGATCGCTCCACTGAGCTTTTAATTTGGAGTTTCTCTACTGCGGTAGCTGGTTGGTCTCTACGGGCCATCGGCCCACGCACGCTTACGATTATCGCGGGTTTATGTTCAGCAAGTTCCGGTGTCGTTTGGCTCGCGCTTTTTGCAGTAGGCAAGGTGAAGTTACCCCGGAGCCTGTACTCACCCGATAAATTTGGGAAAGGTAAAGTGCTTCCGGTAGCTTCCGACTGATTCGTAGCCGGAAGATCCGCGCAAGTTTTTTGGGATTTAACGAGCTAAGGCGACGCCACCTAGGCATCAAGCCGAGAATGGACTAACCGGCGAATACGATCCGCAAAGAGCACATCAATCTTTCTCGGCTCGATTACTGCGGTCACCTCGCCTGCCCCCCACATTGGGTGAACCATGGTTTGGCCGGTTCGATAGGTCCGTGTGCGGTCGTATGGTTCGCTGTTCACTGACCTGGTTCGATTTCCCGTGAGCTTCGCTCCGCTGGAGAAAGCACTTCTAGTGCTGCATTTTGGACAAGTAACTCGCGAGATTAGACCTCGCTTGGTCACCGAGGCCACTACATGCCCCCGTTCTTCCTGACAGACTATACAGAGCTTTTCGACGCGATCACCAATCGCATAACCTACTTTTTCCATAAATATGCTTCTCGACTCCACAAATGATCAATACCGCAGGTGCTCTTTCAAAAACCGAGTGCCTCAATGGTGAATAGTTACCTTTGAATTTGTAACTATTCACCACTTCGGTCGAACGGCCTTACCAGCGAGGCGAGCGGTCATTGCGCCCGCCGCCACCGCCGCCAAAATTGCGCCCGCCGCCGCCGCGATTACCTCCAAATCCGCGCCCTCCTCCCCGATTGCCACGATCTTCTCTGGGTCTCGCCTCATTAACAGTTAAGTTGCGGCCGTTTAGGTCTTTTCCATTGAACTCCTCAATTGCTTTCTGTCCTTCTTCTTTAGAAGCCATCTCCACAAAGCCGAAGCCTCGCGAGCGGCCAGTATCTCGATCCTCTACGACAGTGGCTGACTCCACAGTACCTATTTGCGCAAAGAGCTGTTGGAGGTCATCGCTCGAGGTCTGAAACGAGAGATTCCCAACATAGAGTTTCATTGACATGAAGTGTTTTTCCTCTGCTCGGCGGGAGCTTTAAGAGAAGCTTCGAATCAAAGGTGGCTTCGGAGTAACGGTAGCAGCGAAGGCTTGCGTTCGGGCGCTCGGATGAGCAGCTTCTTCAGATTTTAAGTTCGCCCGCTCTCGTACTATCTAAGACGCCGAACCCGATTCAGAGGCGTGGCGCATCACCGTTGATGCAAGAGAGAAGGAGTAAACTAGCATCAATAGTGCACTATTTACCCGAGCCTTGCAAGTTGTGGACTTATTAGTGTTTGGGCCGGTTGAGAGCTAGTGGGAAACGATGCCGCCGCGTTAATCGCGTTAATACGGTTAAAACGTAAATCAATAGTAGTGGGTCAGTCCAGTAGCCTCGGAACCGCCAAACCGGAATTCTCCCGCCGCCGATGGCATCAAATAAACTTGTTCCGATCGCTCGTTTGCCCTCCCTGATTACATAAGTATTACAACCACACCGCTTATAAGTTGTTAGCATGTATTTCGTTGCGGCAGTAACGCGTCCAGAAATGGAGAGACTTGATGACTAATAACACCCGCAATCTTAACAAGAATGGCACCATAAACTGGCCCACCACGGTTTTCATGGTTCTGTTTCATATTACGGCAGTAGCCGCTCTGTTCATGTTGAACCGCAATGCACTAATAGTGATGTTCATCCTTTGGTGGATTTCGGGAAGTCTTGGCATTGGGATCGGCTTCCACCGCCTGTTAACTCATCGCGGTTTCAAAACACCTAAACCGTTCGAGTATTTCCTGACTTTGTGTGGCACTCTTGCTTTGGAAGGCGGAGCTATTAATTGGGTTGTGACCCATCGAATACACCATTCGCGAACAGATGTTGCCGGCGACCCACACACTCCTCGAGACGGGCGTTGGTGGGCGCATATGGGGTGGATTCTTCGGGGAACAGCTCAACAACACGAACAATCCGTGATGCAGCGCTACGCGCCCGATCTGAGGAAGGATCCTGTTCACGCCTGGCTAAATCGCTTCTATTACTGTCCGTTGATTCTTTGTGGGATCGCGCTCTGGGCCTGGGGTGGTTGGTCATTCCTGTTTTGCGGTGTATTCCTTCGGGTCACCCTGGGGTTGCACGCTACATGGTTGGTAAATTCTGCGACCCACCTTTGGGGAAGCCGACGCTTCGAAACAAATGACGATTCTACCAACAGCTGGTGGGTGGCTCTGCTTACCTTCGGAGAAGGTTGGCATAACAATCATCACGCGCACCCGCGCGCGGCGAAACATGGACTTACCTGGTATGAGATCGACGCGAACTGGTGGGGTATTCGCGGTCTGCAAATCATTGGTTTGGCAAAGGGCATCAGATTGGTCAGCAAGCAACAGTTAGCTGCGCGTCAGAGCACTCCAGTACTGGAAAGAGCGGCGTAAACGGGACGGTTCGCCAGTCCTGAACGATCGAGCAACAATTTTACAATCGGCCGGTGCCTGCAGCTTCGTCCTTTTGGCCCCATCCTTTACAATCGCAGCATGGCAACCGCTGGTCGCCGTAAGTCAGTAGTTTTTTTTATTACTCTTGGTGCCTGCCTGGTCGTAGTGGCAATCGCGCTGAATGTTGGGTGGATTCTGCTCAACTGGCGGGAAGTTGCCTTACTAGTTCTGGGAATAATCTTCTTTCTACTGATCATTTTTGGTCTCGTTCTTAACACCACCTTCCTTATTCGCGAAATCCGACGCAACGAACAGCACGACGCATTCATAAATGCCGTTACTCATGAGCTGAAAACGCCGATTGCCTCCTTGCGCTTATACCTGGAGACCCTCAAGACGCGACAGTTGACAGTTGAACAACGCGTCCACTTTTATGATGTCATGTTGGCAGATACTGACCGTTTGTTACTGACTGTCGAGCAGGTTCTCCTTGCCGGACGTACGGGTCATCGGCGCCGACGAGTTAATGCCACGGTGATCGATATTGGGGAGATGGTCCAAGAATGTGTTGAGCTCACGCAAGTTCGTTATGACCTGAATACCGATGCGGTCACCTATGGAGAGACCTTTAACGGTGATCGGCCGAGAGTTGCCGGCGATGCCGACGAACTAAGGGCGGCAGTTTCAAATCTGCTCGATAATGCCGTCAAATATTCTGATAACGACGTTCACATTTCCGTTGAGATAGCTGTGCTTGACGACAAACGAGTGGCGGTGCGGATTGCGGATCGGGGGATTGGCATTCCAACTGCACAGTTGAAACGAATTTTCAAACGCTTTTATCGCGTGCCGGGTAGGTTTATGGCGCGCGTGAAAGGCACTGGTCTGGGGCTGTTTATCGTTCGTTCAGTAATCGAGAAACATGGTGGAAAGGTCTTTGCAGAGAGCGCCGGATTGGGAGAAGGCAGCATATTTACAATTCAGCTTCCGAGAGCTTGAAATGAACGCTGTGCTGGTGGTGGAGGACGAAAAGCACCTGGCCGAAGGGTTGAGATTCAACCTGGAGGCTGAAGGATACACTGTGGAAACAGTGAGAGACGGAGAGGCTGCTCTCTCACTGCTATTAGACGAACAGCGCCGATTTGATGCTATCGTCCTCGACGTAATGTTGCCGGGCAAAGATGGTTTTGCGGTGGCGAGTGAACTGCGAACGTCAGGACACTTTGCTCCCGTTTTGATGCTAACGGCGCGAGGACGTCCGGAAGATGTACTGCGCGGCTTCGAATCGGGTGCTGATGATTACCTGCCCAAGCCATTTGAGCTCTCTGTATTGTTGGCTCGTCTAAATGCATTGATACGACGGCGTGAATGGTTTCAAAAAGACCAGACCGAAGGTGCAGTGAGACAGGTGGAAGCATCGCCGAACATTAAGGAAGACGACATTGTTACTTTCAATGGTCGCATCATTGATTTTGGATCGCTTGAGCTTCGCACGCCTCAACAGACTGTAAGGTTAACGCTGATGGAAGCGGAATTGTTGCGTTACTTAATTAAGCACGTCAACAGAGTAGTTTCCCGGAAAGCGATGCTCGAAGAGGTCTGGGGCCTCCGCGAAGATACGGATACGCGCGCAATCGATAATTTTATCGTAAGGTTACGACGATATATTGAAGAAGAACCCGCTCGTCCCAAACATCTTTTGACCGTGAGAGGCGTCGGCTACCGGTTCGTTGGAGAGTCCGCTGCCGACTAAATTCCCACGGTTATGATCGAGGCACGTAAACCAAGCAGATCAGAAAAATCCTTCGTGTAAACTGCCCCCACCTTGCGAACTTTTCCTACAGTCTCAAGCATGTCATCAGTTGAGACAAAGCCATTCTCCGTGTAGGCGATGGTCCACGCTGGAATGTGGGCCGCGGTATGAAGCAGATCCTCCACGAAACCGAGGTACTGTTGTTTGCTTTGAATGCGACTTCCAGTCTCGTTAGCCTGTTTCTCCTCAAGTTCAGGCCAAAAATCATCAGCGCCGCGAAGCCATTCTTCGCGCCAACGCGAGAGCGATTGCCGCGTAACCTGGGACTCAATGAAGGGTGCGGGGAGTCTTAGAAAAAGCAGATCCGTATGTTGCCGCTCCGCTAAGAACGTATGCACCGCCTGATTTCTGGCTCCGCTTCGCAGTGAATTGTCGTAGGGATAAGGCAACACCTCGGACATTTGCTGGAAGACCCGAGATAATGACAGTGGCTCACGTAGCTGTCGAGTTGTTTCGTCGAATGAGAGAACGTAATCGCCAACCATCATGCCCAACGTTAAAGCGAGGGCGCGCTTATATGGGTTATCGAGCCGTTCGGCGTTAAACCGCACATTATCAAGCCACCAGGCGTCAGAGTCATTGAACCACTTCAAGAGCGAAGGATTATCCAATTTATCTCTCGGCATGTAGGCATCATCGAGGAGCGTGCCGATCTCCTCTTCACTGAGTCTCTCTCGGGAATTCTCCACCAGGGCCGTGATTTTGGTGAAAGCCCAAAGCATGGGATCATTTGCTGCCACGCGTATTTTCCACTGCTTGAGTTGTATACAGAGATCGGGTTCGCCGGTGAAGGGGAGGGCGATAGAAGCGAATTTGAGTCGCCGCAATACACTTAGCTCGAAGGCGAGCCAACCATTGGAAAATGTTGCGGTTGCACTATAAGCCACGTCGTCAATCACTTTCCTGATGCGCGTTGGACATTGTAAGTCTTGTAAACACTCAACCCTTTACGGTCCCGGGAATATTTTAGGAGTTCAAGTAGGCAAACAGATTCCCCTCGTCCTTGGCAGAGGAACTCAGGGAATCGTCCTGTCCCGCAAAGGACCTCAACTCTTCCATAGGATCGAGGGACAACAGCGCTAGGACCACCCGGGGGTCAAACTCGATTGCGGCCCACGACACAATTTCATGTTTCGCATCTGTTTCCGTCATCGCGGGACGAAAGGGACGGGAATCGGTTAAGGCTGCATAAGAATCGGCAACGCGTAGGATACGCGCAGCGAGAGGAATTTCGGTATGTCGCAAAGCATCCGGGTATCCGCAGCCATTCCACCATTCGTGATGCCAGCGCACGAGGAGTTGTGAAGCACGGTCCGCGCCGGCGCGCGCCGCTTCCTGCTCGCCGATCACGGGATGTCTCGCTAAATCAAGGCGTTCCTCATCTGTTAATGAGCCCGCGCGTTGTATGTAATCGCGCTCCATCACCACCTCACCCAGGTCATGCATCAGCGCAGCGCTATAGAGTGATCTGCGATCGTGTCTGGCCATATGAAACGTCCTGGCCATTTCGTCAGCAATCCTGGCGATCCGTACCGCATGATCGTTCGTGTAACGCTCAAAGTGATCTGCCGCCACAGCTAGTTCCAACCAAGCCTCGCTGGCCATAGGATTACTTTCGTTGAAAGGTGCGGAAGTGGACATATCCTGACTGATTATAGGGGCCCAGCTGCGGCTCGATCGCAATTCGGTGCTAAGAAAGCTTAGCATCAAAGATGATAATCGAATTCATACCGCTTTCCGATCCGGTTGAAGCTTGCGCAAAAGAGTGCGAGCACCTCGATTATTGGGATCGACCGCGACAGCTCGCTCTGCCTCAGTGAAAGCACGCCGGTGAAATCCCAAATCGAGGTAATGCTCGGCTAACATTACTCTGTAAGACGCATTAGATGCGTCTAGTTTTATCGCCGCTTTAAACTCACCTTCCGCCAGACGCCGGGTTTTTTCACTCATGGCCAAGGCACGGCCATAATAGGCGCGGTAGCGTGCTTCGTGCGGGGCCAAACGTGCCGCGGCAGCCAAATGTGTTACCGCCTGATTTATTTGGCCCAATTCGAGCGCTGCAAATCCTTCCTTGTAACTGTTTTCTGCATGCTGCAAATCACTTTCCCGAGCTTCTTCCCCTTCAGCGTTATCGCCTTCAATTTTCACGCCAGGAGATTCCTTGCCACTGGCTTTGGGGGCCATATTTGCAACCTGGCGCGCTTTTTCCTGAGCCGCGAGTTTGGCATCGTAAGCGGAGCGCGCGGTCGCAGTACTTAGCGTCTCGTATGCTTGTGTTATGCGAGCAAACGCAGATTCAATACGACCGTGCAATGAAGACGATGATGAGGACTGATCGTGAAACCTGTCGGGATGATACCGGCGAGCCAGCGCGTAATAAGCCTCCTTAATATCGCTAACACTGGCTTCGGGATCCACGTTGAGTGCTTCATAGTGATTTGTGGCATTTTGCAAACGCTCAAAGAATTCATCGAGCCGGTCGCCGCTTGCGGCGGGAAACCTGTCAACTTCAGGTACTGGTCCAACCGTTTTCGGCTCGGCTGGCGCTTGAGGCGCGGGCTTGTTGCCTGCTTTACGGGAGCCAGCCCTAAAAGCACTTGACCAGTGGTCCCTTTCCAGAAACCCGCCCAGAGCCAGTCCGTAAATCGTTCGGTACGCCTCGACCTCACGCAGTCCGCTCAGGGCCAGCAGCTCGCTTAGAGTAAGCGGTCCGTCCACACGCGAGAGGATAAAACCTTCTCGCGGCAAGAGATTCCTCATCTCAGGTGAGAGCGTCACCGGCGAAATACGTTCGTTTGGATTTTTGAAGCGAGAGGAGACGAATTCCAACTTGATTCGACGCGCAGCGTCAATCAGCAGACCGGTCAGATCAACATCAACCCGGACAGAATCAGCTAAATGAACTCTCTCGTCGAACTCCCAGGTACCCTCGGTCCAGAGCAGAACGACCTTCAGAATGTCAGTCGTCTGTGTCGTGAACAAGGCGCCCGCCAGATCCTGAGTAAGAATTTTCTTGGCGCATAACGCCGACGCCAGTGCGGGATCTGCACGGTTCGCTAAGGAAGCCAACTCCTTTTCTGAGACATATCCCTTTTTTCTCAAGTACTCACGAAGCCGAAGGTGACGAAGATTTGAGGCGGCAAAGACTATTTGACCCTGCTCAAAGTAAACCACCGCCTCGGCACTTTCGTGCTGAAGTCGCAAGCTGCCAGACAGCTCTTTCAGAGAGATCTCACGGACGAGTTCCGCCAGAGGGTGCTCACTCAGTTTGCCGTTCATGCGTGGTGTAAAACGATTTTTCTTGCTCCAAGATAGTCGAAGAAGCTGAGCTTCTCACAGAGGCATAATAACGCACCACTCCGATAAACAAGAAGCAGGACTTTGACACCCGTGATGTGCGGCTCTATATTGATGTAACCGAACAGTTTAGATCATCCATCGCGCGAGACTCTTTCGTCTCTGTGTCTGACTCGGTAGGCAGCAAAGCAATGGACGGCGTTTCAACCAACAAGCAGAGAGAGACCGAAACCCAGGAAGCTGCGGGTAGCGAAACTGCCAATCTGAGCGTTGCGCATTTGATCGAACAATTGAAGCAACGCACCGCGGAGCTGGAAGAAGCAAATCGGGAGTTGCGCCGCGTATCGCATTATCGGTCATTGTTTCTGGCTCGAATGTCTCACGAGTTGCGTACACCTTTGACCTCAATACTCGGTTTTAGCGAGATTTTGCTTGAACAGGAGCAGTTGACGGACACGCAGCGTCGCTTTTGTCAAAAGATACAGGACTCTGGATTTCAACTTCAGGCTAGTCTTAATCAGTTGGTGGATTTGTCGCGACTCGAAGCCGGTGAGACAGAACTCTTTCTACAGGAGTTTTTCCTCCGCGAAACGCTGCGAGAATCTTGTGCTGCGGTAGCCCGTTTTGCGCAGAAACAACAAGTGAAAGTGGAATTCGACCTCGCCGCCGAAGTTTCTACAGTGGTTTCAGATCAGGGTAAGCTGCGGCAGATTCTTTATAATTTTGTTGCCTGGGCCGTCAGCAGAAGCGATCCCGGACAATCAGTGAGACTTTATGCAGACCTACTTGGTTCAGTTCTCCAGATTCAAATAGATGATCAAGGAAAACCAATAAAGGATCTGCTGCGCGTCTTTGATCCCTATGACGCTTCGGTTGCTCGTGAAGCGGACGTCAACCAACTCGGCATGATTATTGGTCGTCACTTGCTGGATGTGATGAAAGGGACAGTTCAGTTTGAGACTCATGATTCGGGAGGATTAAGTATGCTTATTCGGATACCCGCGGGTCCTGCGAAAGGGTGAGGGCAGGATGGAGCAGGTCGTCATCCGCGAGTGCACGACGATCGATGAACTTGATCAATGCGTGCGCTTGCAGAAGGAGGTGTTTGGACTTCCTGATCTAGAGATATCACCACGTAGGCACTTGATCGTATCCCGCCGGGCCGGCGGATGGACCCTTGGAGCTTTTGTAAGAAGTAGATTGGTGGGCTTCGTTCATCATCTGGTAGCAGTTCGCGGTCCGGAAGTTATTGGTTATTCCCACATGATGGCTGTTGCTGCTGGTTATCAGAATCAGGGACTTGGCGCTCGACTCAAATGGGCGCAGCGCGAACGTGCGCTCACCGAAGGCCGAGACTTTATCAAATGGACCTGGGATCCCATGCAGGCACGTAACGCCCATTTCAACCTCAATCGGCTCGGCGTGACGGTAGAAACCTACGTCGAAAACTTTTATGGAACCGATTACCTCCGGGATCCGGAACTAAAGCTGCGAGACCTGCCAGGAATTGATAGCGACCGGCTCTTCGCTAATTGGCATATTCGTTCTCCCCGAGTTACCGAGCTTGCCAGAGGTGGGGACGGTGCGAATTTTTTCCGCACAGCCGTTGATGCGATTGAGATACCAGCCGACTGGAATGCTGTGTTAAGGGCGGATGTGGGCCTCGCCCGAGAGGAGCAGTTGCGCGTACGGCAGGAATTCAAAAGGGCATTCGCGTCAGATTTAATTTGTGCTGGGTTTGAAAGAGGATTGGAACGCAGCCGTTACCTGCTCTATGAGGCGCACAGTTGAAAATTCTCCGGACATTTTGTCGCGATTCCTCTATCTGCAGTAATCACCATGCAGTGTCCTTGCCGGCAGCACTTAATTGATAAAGAGAACTCCCTGAAAACATGAGTTTTGGTCGCTTTGATCGTTATGTTGACCGACACGCGCGGAGTTTTGCCGAGCGCTTACAGGCGCTGTGTCGCATGCCCTCGGTGGCCGCGCGCGGCACGGGAATGCGAGCCATGGCCGAGGCGGTCGAACAGTCGATGCAGCGCGTGGGCATCGGTACTCGGACCTTCAAAATGGGCACTGGGTACCCGATTATTTACGGCGAATGTGGCGCCGGTCCGCAAACCTTCGTCATATACGGACACTATGACGTGCAGCCTGTGGGCCACCTTACTGACTGGTCAGTTGGTCCGTTTGCCGCAACCATTGTTGACGGCAAACTGTACGCACGAGGTGCGGCAAACAGCAAAGGCGATCTTGCAGCGCGTTTGGCTGCGGTGGAGGCTTATCAGAAGAGTTTTGGCAAGCTGCCGGTGACCTTGCGTTTTATAGTTGAAGGGGAAGATGGATTGGGTAGCCCGAGTCTTTATCGATTTACGGCTGAACATTCTGATTTGCTGTTGGCCCAGGGCTGTATTTGGGACGAGGGTTATCGGGACACAAGAGAGCGTCCGGTAATTAGCCTCGGTTTCAAGGGCATCACTTTTCTGGAGTTGCGCGCGCACGGCGCGCGTTCAGATCTGCACTCGAAATGGGGAGCGATTGTTCCCAATCCTGCCTGGCGACTGGTGCAGGCCCTCTCCACCATCACTTCGCCCAAAGGCGTAATCACCGTCGATGGGTTTTCTTCACATCTGGCCCCGGTCAGCGCCGAGGATGCAGAAGCTCTCAAATTTATCGAGCTTGACGAACCTGGTCTAAAACGGGAGTTTCGCATTCCAGGGTGGGTTCGTTCGATGAAGGGACCAGCACTGGTGAAGGAGCATATTTTCGGAGCCACATGCACAATCTGTGGCATTCGGACCGGCCATACTGAAGCTGGTCCAAAGACGGTGCTCCCCAGTATGGCTATGGCGCGTCTGGATTTTCGTCTGGTGCCGGATCTCACCCCGGAGATTGTCGCTCGGCTTTTGCGTGAGCACCTGGACCGCAGGGGGTTCAAAGATATTGAGATCATCGAGTTGGGAAGTGCCCCGTTGGCAAAATCGCCGGCAAACTCTCCGGTCGCCCGTTCAGTTGTTGACTCGGCTGCTGAAGTCTATGGGATGCCGGCCTTGGTTTACCCCATGGATCCCTCGAGTGGTCCAGTGGGCGCCGTCTGTGGCGTCTCCTCACCGCCGACACCAGTAGCTTCGTTTGGTACCAGCTATGCCGGATCGAATCCGCATGGACCAGACGAAAATATCCGGCTTGATGATTTTCTGCAGAGTATTAAGTTTATCGGTCGAGTGATTCACAAGTTGGGAGAGGTAAAGGTCAAGAGCGCTAGCGCCAGCGACAACAGTGGAATCACGGAGCCGCGGCGGACCGCGGTTCATTCCCGCGGTTAACCGTGCTCATTGGTAAATTGGAGGAACAGAAGGTACTTGGCTAAAGCTCATTCCACCAAGCAGAAAATTGAGAGGCTGCGGGAGCAAATTCGAATGCACGAAGAACTCTATTATGTTTTTGACAACCCTGAAATTTCTGATGCGGAATATGACCAACTAGTCCAGCGTCTTAAGCAGCTTGAGGACCAGCACCCTGAATACGTAACTCCCGATAGTCCTACTCAGCGTGTTGGCGGCCGACCCGCGGAAGGTTTTCCCGAAGTGGTTCACCGGCGGCCAATGTTGTCCCTCGATAACAGTTATAGCATCGATGAGCTGAAGGCTTTTGATCAGCGTTGTCGCCGTCTGGCTGAAGGTAGGCCTGTCGAGTATGTAGCCGAGCTCAAAATAGACGGACTGTCACTTTCTTTGCTTTACGAAGATCAGGTTCTGGCGCGCGGCGTGAGTCGTGGTGACGGACGCATTGGTGAGGATGTGACGCAAAACGCGCGAACGATTCGCACTGTTCCCTTAAAACTTCGGGCCCATGGACAAGCTCTCAGTAAATCGATCGAAGTTCGGGGCGAGGTTTTCATTCCGCGTAAAGTCTTTGACCGGATCAACTCCGAACGTGAAGAACAAGGTGAACCCAAATTCGCAAATCCGCGCAATGCTGCCGCCGGAACTATAAGACAACTTGATTCCAGAATTGTGGCGACACGCAAACTTGACATGTTCGCCTACGACTTGATTACAGGTGAGCGCAAACCTTTTGCTACACATTGGGAAGCGCTGAATTGGTTGCAGAAGACGGGCTTTCATGTGAACCCGCATCGAGCTCTTTGTTCCTCGATAGAGGAAGTGATCTCGTTCTGCAGTCAAATGGAAGCCCAACGCGACGATCTAAGTTATGAAATCGACGGGTTAGTGGTTAAAGTGAATTCCTCGGCCCTTCAAGAAGAATTCGGGAGCACGCAAAAAGCACCCCGTTGGGCCATCGCTTACAAATATCCGGCCCGACAGGCGATGACCAGGGTTCTATCTATTGTGGTCCAGGTGGGCCGTACAGGAGCCTTAACACCCGTTGCTAATCTCGAGCCAGTCGTTCTGGCCGGGACAACCGTCTCACGCGCCACTCTCCATAATGCCGACGAGGTCAAGCGTCTGCGTATTCGCATAGGCGACTGGGTATTAATCGAAAAGGGTGGGGATGTGATTCCGAAAGTGCTGAAGGTGATCGAGTCAAAACGCGATGGAACTGAGCGGCCTTTCCGCATGCCCGAAAAATGTCCGGTTTGTGGTGGTGAAATTTCACGACCCGAAGGTGAGGTCGTGGCCAGATGTGTGGCAGCAGATTGTCCGGCTCAACTAAAAGGTCGCCTCCTTCATTTTGCTTCGCGGCGAGCAATGAGAATTGAAGGGCTAGGCGAGGCGCTGGTGGATCAACTGCTAACTACAAAACTGGTGAAGGACGTGGGTGACCTCTACGATCTAACTCTGGAAGATCTGACTGAGCTTGAGCGCATGGCTAAAAAATCCGCCTCAAACATCTTGCAGCAGATTGAAACGAGCAAATCGCGCGATCTTTCAAACCTTTTGTATGCTCTGGGACTTCGCCATGTGGGCGAGAGAACCGCCTCCATTCTGTCACAACACTTTGGCTCGCTAGAGCGACTGAGCACAGCAACGCTGGAGGAATTAGATGAGATACCAGAAATCGGACAGACTGTAGCTGAGAGTGTGCGGGACTGGTTCGATGACGAAGGGAATCTAGCTTTGTGCAAACGCCTCGAGGCTGCGGGCGTTAGCACTAAAACCACGCGACAAGCTGCCCTTCCTGCCGACGAGAGGTTTGCGGGTAAGCAATTCGTCTTAACCGGAACGCTAATAAGTTTTGCTCGTGATGAGGCGCGTGCAATGATTGAAGCCCGGGGAGGCCGTGTAAATTCGTCTGTTAGCAAGAAAACAGATTATGTGATCGCTGGAAGTGACGCTGGATCCAAACTGGAGAAAGCGAATGTCCTCGGCATTCAAGTTTTGGACGAGCAGAGCTTCAAGGAAATGCTAGACTAGAGAGCTTCTAACCGTTGGAATGCTTTGCAGCCCCCTTGCCCTAATTAGGAGAGAACATGGAACCGCTATCGAAGGAGCAAGAGAAACTACAACTCCTATATACACTGTTCTGCGACGACGTTCGTCTGGAAGCCGGTAACAAGCTCTCATTCATGGGCGTATTCCAAAACATCATGGTGCAACAACTGCCGGTCTCCCTGATAAAGTTTGCCGTTGTCAATCATTGGCGTGGAGAAGGTGTTCATCTGTCAGAGGTTCGCATCCTCACACCAGATCGGCAACAGCCCGTGGTGGTCTCTCAACCTACTCGCTTTGAGATCACAGCGGGAGGCTTTGCCGACAATATCAGTTTCTTTGTAAACGTAACGTTTCCCGCTTCAGGACAATACTGGGTACAGACGCTGGTTGACTCGAATCTGTTCGATGAGCAGCCGCTAACGGTCTCAGACGGCCGAGACTCACAGGCTGAGGAGAGTTCCGAGGCGGTCAATTAACAGCAACAATTTTCTGGCAGGACTGGGAAATTAGTACTCGATACCGTAGAGCTTGATCTTGGAATTGAGAGTCGTGGGTTTGATATGTAACATTTTCGCCGCCCGCGATTGATTCCCTCCCGTATGATCGAGGGCGAGTTTGATCAATCCAGTTTCAAACTGCTCTACCTCACGATAGAAATCAACACCGTTTGCAGGGTCGAGAGTCTGTAACCTGCTTGATTCATCAGTAAAAGCTTTATCACGAGCTAGCGTTTCCGCTTCCCGCAACAGTGAATACGCCAAATTGACAAGACGCTGGATGCGGTCACGCCCAGGGCGATCAGCGATTTTCAATTGAACGGGCAAATTGCCGGTTGATGTGTGATAGGCTGCCTTGTCTATTGAATCTATAGTTGCCTGCTCAGCGGCCATAACCCCCCCTGTTTCTCGGAACAAATTATCGTTTCTAGTACGAAAACACCGGACGCGAGGTTCCTGTGACAAGTTTTTTGCCACTTGCCGAATTTAAGGAGTCTTGCTGGCATCCCGTGCGGCCGATTAAATTCAACTAGTTATCCTGAAGGAATCAATTGAAAAGTACATATGAGCCAAGATCTCAACATGCGTCTTTGAGAAATAAACGGATTCCTTAGGGAAAGCGAAAAAAAAGCGAGCCACCAAGTGGCCCGCGCTTTCAGTCCAAACACTACTCTGGTGCGGATGAGAGGACTTGAACCTCCACGATGTCGCCATCACAGGCTTCTGAGACCTGCGCGTCTGCCAGTTCCGCCACATCCGCAAAAAGTCGTTTCATTATGCGAATGGGCTTAGAGCGTGTCAAGAAAGCGAAACTTGTTTCCCGGACAGGCTTTTGAGTCGGGTGTCTGTACCCAGGCTAAGGCAACCAGCGGCCACGGCCTCTGTTCCCAAGGTGTGCCCTGCTGTGACGGTGTCTATTAGGGAAAAAGATGCCGTTGCGGAAGATGCCGGTTCGATTTGGTCCGCGACCGTCCCAACGTCCCTCACTTGCGTCATGGCAATTAACAAACTTTCCACACTTCTTCCCCAGCCCAAACCCTCGTCCCTGACCGCGCCCGCGTCCCTGACCAAAAGCCGTCAGTGGAAATACCAGGGCGATTGTTAAGACCAGTACGACTATTCCAAAGAAATTCAGTTTCCGTTTAGAGTCCATGTCTCCTCCGAATGTTTGTTATGTTCAGTTCGCACTAGTGGGGTTTTCGTGTTTGTAAGATATAACAAACAAGAGGGGCCGAGTTCTATTGTAACAAGCACCATGCCAGAGGCGAAAAGGAATTTTGCGGCCGAAAAGCTGCTCCTGATAATACGATAAAGTACATAGGGAGACCGAATGGTGTACTTTTGCCTGCAGAATCATGCAGTAAAACGGGATTCTCTGGTAAGGTAGCAATTAAACATGAAGTATCGCTAATAAAGATATGACGTCTGGTCGGGCAATTCCCGCTGCTGGTTTGAATGAGCGTTTTCAGAAGATTAAACAAAGAATCGAGATCTGCGCGGCACGATGCAACCGTAACACTGCGGAAATAACTCTGGTAGCTATCAGCAAGACGCACCCGGTTGAAGTTCTGCAGCTGGCCTTGAACGCGGGAATGGCTGATCTTGGTGAGAACCGGGTTCAGGAAGCTGAACCAAAAATATTGAAGTTGGGGCGCGATGTTGTACGTTGGCATTTAGTGGGCCACCTGCAGGCAAATAAGGCCCGGCGAGCCGTGAAGCTTTTCGATCTAATGCATTCGCTCGATTCAGCCTCCCTGGCCCGGCGACTGGACCGGCTTTGCATTGAAGAAGACAGAGGGGAGTTTCCGGTCTTCATTCAGGTTGATTTGGGAGGTGAACAAACCAAGTCTGGCGTTAGCGAAAATGAATTGCCCGAGTTGTTGACAGCGTTATCGGAGTGCCAACGACTTCGATTAGGTGGTCTGATGACCCTTCCACCTTTTTTTGAAGACCCGGAAGCTGTGCGGCCGTTCTTCAGGCGCCTTCGGGAGTTGAGAGATGCTCTGCAGGCTCAAGGTTATTTCGTCGAAAGGACCGGCGAGCTGTCGATGGGTATGAGTCACGATTTTGAGATTGCTATCGAAGAGGGCGCCACAATGCTTCGTATCGGGACCGCAATCTTTGGTGAACGTCCTCGATGATCTCAGCGACGCATAACAGCACGACTATTTAATAAGGGCTTTCGGAGTTGAGTAACAATGACTGTTATTAGTCTACTTTCTCTTCTGGTTTGGTACGTCGTTGTCGGCACAATTGTGGGCATTAGCATTCTGGTGATAGCTCGCGCAATAGTGAATTACGCAGACATGAATCCATTTAGCCGCACGGCTCTCACTATCCGCCAGTTCAGCGATCCTTTGGTGAACCCGGTACGCCGCGGATTAATGATGTATGGACTGGATCAAAAGCTCGCGCCTTTTGTGACCATCCTGATTGCGATATTAGTAGGTTGGTTTCTTCTGGAACTGGTAAATTCCGTTCTCTTCACCGTGGGTGGAATTCTAAGCAGCCTACAACGTGGGGCACTCTTGTCACTGATTGGATATATTTTGTTTGGCACGCTGGCCGTTTACTCCCTGCTAATCGTAGCGCGCATAATTATCTCCTGGGGAATGAGTTTCCGCAGCGCGCTAATGCGCTTTTTGGTCCGTGTCACTGATCCAATCCTTGTTCCTTTTCGCAGGATGATTCCTCCCCTCGGAATGTTTGACATATCGCCAATAATCGTCTTATTCATTTTGCAGATCTTCCAGAGGGCGATTCAGGGAACACTAATCAGATAAGACAGCGACAATGATCGAATACACCGCGGTCGGCGATGCGATTAGCTTCAGAGTTCATGTTGTTCCGCGCGCCTCTCGCAGTGAGATAATAGGCGAATACAATGGCGCCCTGCATGTCCGTCTCGCTGCCCCGCCCGTGGACGGAGCGGCCAATGATGAGCTGGTGAGGACGCTCGCCCGATCGCTGAAACTGCCTCAAAGTTCGGTTGAAATCATTACGGGCCGACGTTCAAGAATTAAACAACTGCGGGTGACCGGCGCTCGGCTAGACATGTTAAGGAAAATTCTGGGCAGTAATATCACGTGAGATGGTCTCTACAACGCCCAAGACCAAAACCCACCTACTGGGTGTGCGGCCCTTGTGGTATATTGCGTTTCCGAGCATACCCAGCCTGGTCTTAAAGGATTCGAATCTCCAATGTCCGGACATTCCAAATGGCACAGTATTAAACACAAAAAGGGCGCGCTCGACGCAAAGCGAGGCAAGCTGTTTACAAAGTTCATTAAGGAAATTACCGTCGCTGCACGTTCTGGTGGTGGTGATCCGGAAGGGAATGCCCGGTTGCGCAAAGCAATCGCTGACGCCAAGGCTGGCAATATGCCCAACGACACCATTGAGCGGGCGATACGCCGGGGCACCGGCGAGGAAGAAGGTGTGAACTATGAAGAGATCACCTACGAGGGCTATGGTCCTGGTGGTGTTGCCTTGATGGTCGAGTCAATGACGGACAATCGCAATCGTACCGTCGCAGAAATTCGTCATATCTTCTCCAAGAACGGCGGAAATCTCGGCGAGACCGGGTCGGTGGGATGGATTTTTGAGAGAAAGGGCTACATCGTCGTGGGTAAGGCGGACAAAGCCGAAGAAGACCTTTTCGAGCTGGCCATTGAAGCAGGCGCCGATGACTTGCGGGATGATGAGGGTAATTTTGAGATCATCACTGCACCGGAAAATTTTGAAGCTGTCCTTTCCAGCATTAAGTCAGCGGGAATCGAGCCACATGTGGCAGAGATTGAAATGGTCCCGCAAAACTACATCAAACTCGCGGGACAAGAGGCGCGCCAGATGCTCAAACTGATGGAAGCCCTGGAAGATCACGATGACGTGCAGAAAGTCTCTGCCAATTTTGATATTAGCGAAGCGGACATGGCTGCCGCCTGAAAGTCTGCCAGTCTGCGAACCCTTCTAACCTTATGGTCCAATGGTCATCGTCCCTCAGGACCGACGCCGGTTCTCCGGCCCACTCTCGGTATCCGTTAAATTCGATTCACTCTTTGCCTGGTGACGTGGACTGGCTCGCTGTTGACGCGTGTTAATATTCTCTCGTCGCCGCTTATTCTTCTTGTCCTTGTTCTGGCCGTCTCTCCTTTCCCGATCTTTATCAGACATCGTCTACCTCATAATTTGTTCGGCGTCACTTAAATTGTCATTCCTAAACAGTATTGCCCGAAGAATACTTCCTGCTTGCAAATCATGCCGCTTCAAACGTTGTCACAGGCTTGTTACCGATCTTTTCACCGCCTCTAGTTTCAACGTTCCCTTTACGTTGCGGTTCGCCAGTCGATTCGGCGCTGCGACCACTCGACTGGCCCTCAACGGTCGCCATTTCGCCCGTTTCCAGCACCTGTTTCAGATTTCGCAGGTCTTCCTGGATCAGTTGATCGGGCCCTTCGCCAAACAGCTGGGCCACAGCAGCGCTAAACTTTCCGCCCGGCAGGTTGTAGTTCAATGTCACCTCTACACGTGTACCTTGTCCGCCGGGCGCCTCCTTGAAATGGACTGATCCGGCATTGGTTATGTCGGCATCCTCCAGTGAACGCCAGGCAATAAACTCATTTTCCCTCTCGTTGTAGATTTCCGCATCCCATTCCACGAACTTACCAGTGGGACCCTTCGCGACCCAATGTGTGCGGTTTGTTCCTGTCTCTGTCACTGATTCCAAATTCTTCATGAAACGGGGAAGGTTCTCAAAAGAGCGCCAGAAGCGATAAATCTCTTCCGGACGCCGATTGATTAGGATTGCTTTTTCGACATGAACGTCCCGCGCCACTCGACCGGCCTGCTTATCGGAAGCTGACCTCGCCGCTGTGTTGATGCCCAGAGCGTGATACGCGGCGCAATAACCAGTGCCGCCCTGATGTACGAGGCCGGACCCCAGCAGAGTCAGCAAGAAGCCACCAGTGGAGCGACGGCTGAGGCCGTAAACAACCAACGCGGCTCCACCGAGAAGCAAACCGACACGTTCTGGCGTACTTATATTGATGTTGCTATTTGTAATTTCTGCTTTTCCACTTGGAGAAGAAGATGCGGAAAATTGTGAATCCATTTGTCCTACCCTCCTTGTTGACCACTTTCTTTGATATTCCAAATACCGAACGACATCTCACCGCATGACCAGGTCACGTCGCACCGTTACTGGCTCGCCGACGAGTTGCAGCGTAGGCGAGTCCAGCTCCAGCGAGTATTATTCCGCCAGTTACCAGCGGGTGCATCGAGGCTTTGGTATACAGACTGCTCTCCGCAATGTGTCCCTCATAATGACCCCGTTCCCTAGGATCTCCCGACGCCTTGTGTAAGCTGTTGGTTTCCCGTTCCCTGGCGGGCCTGCCGCTTTTTTGGGAATTGAACGCATACCATTCCATGGCCTTATCAGCAATCCTGGGCGCATATTGACCCATAGCGGAAATGAATTTTCCCGCCCCGCCCACGAATAAATCACGCACTGGATGTTCTGCCGAATGCAGAATTGCTTCCGCGACAACCTCCGGTGCGTAGACCGGTGCCGGATGTTGGGGTTCAACCTCGAGGTAATTTTTTGCGTGTTCCGTATAAGGTGTGGCAATTGCACCGGGTTTGATAAGCGTCACCGAAATCGGCAGTTCTTGCTCTTCAATCTCCATTCGCAAAGACTCGGTGAAACCTTTGACTGCGTGTTTTGAGGCGGAATATGCTCCCTGCAAAGGAATTGCGCGATCTGACAACGTACTGCCAATGTTAATTATGGCCCCACCACGATTTTTGAGATGCTCCAGAGCTGTAAGTGAGCCATTAACCACTCCCCAGTAGTTAGTCTCAAAAATTCGCCGTTGGTCTTCAAGCGGCACATCCATCAAAAGTCCGTAAGCCGAGACGCCAGCGTTATTGATCCACGTATCAAATCCACCGAATCGCGCATTTGCGGTAGCAGCAATATTGCGAACCTCGTCTTCATTCGACACATCAGCCGGTACTGCCATGGCGTGGCCGCCATTGTTTTCTATCTCCGTCACTATTTGTTCTAATGTCGCATCACTGCGGGCGGCAAGAACCAGACGCGCTCCTTTGCGCGCAGCCATTCTCGCCGTGGTTAGACCAATGCCACTTGAAGCTCCGGTAATTACCATCGTCTGCTGCTCGAGCGGTTTCAGATTGACTTTCATATCATTCCTTTCTCTTATAACTTATCCAAAAACCTTGACCTGCGAAGCGCTCAACGGGCTCTGATTTCAAGAACTCATTAGTCCATTCTTTGCTGGAGGCTGAGAGGCCCACAGGATTGGTGTAGTTTTCCGGTACAAAAGACACGAGTAGGTGTCTTTTAATTAATCAGTAGCGACGACGTACCTCCGCAAAGACTCTACGCCTTCCAAACGCTGCAAGGAGGATGCCGATCGACCACGGTGCCGATAGACGGCGTACGATCGTTCAGTTTTTAGCGGCAGTTTTAACATTGGCGGGCGCTGTTGGTGCCCAACCTTCGTTTTGAGTAATCCTGCTAAAATCAGATCTGTTGGAGAACAATTAGCTTTCGATTTGGCAGCTTTAGCCCAGGAGATGAAGCAATCCCCGAGAATGCTCGGCGGGTGGAACAGACATTGCGAAGAGCAACAAGAGTAAGGAGGTACAAACTAAAGACTAAATAGATGTTCAGAACTACCTTGAACCTCTTGTGGTGGTCGTGATGCTATGGCGTGCGAAGTACAGATGCTGTCTCTAAAGCTCGTCGCATGCATTTGTGCTCGATAACCAATAGAGAATACGCTGCTGGCGAATTCTGAACGCTTGCATACGCGAGTTGCAGGAGACGCCAGCAGCATTTTTATCGCCGACCCTCCTAGAGTTATTCCGACAGATCCACTTTAGGTAGAAAACTAGAGGCACAGGACTTTGAAAATGGAGATCCCGTGATTATGAGTCTGCCGCTGGGACGCTATTTCCCGGAGATCGTAGCCGCATTGCTTAAGTTGAAAGCGGAGCGCTTAGTCATTGACGGTGAGTTGGTCATAAATTTCTTCTTTGGCGCCGGGATAAAAAGCCGAGGCAGTGCGGCCTTGAGCAAGTTTCAAATTAGTAGTCGATCATCGTTGTGACACAACCTTCACTAATTTTGTACGTTTGCGTACCGATCCTGATCTACAAACCACGTTAGATGGTTGCAGGGGGAATACAAGCAGGGTTCAAGCAGGTTTGGCCAGACGGCCGCCCCAGCCGCCTGGCCTTCAAGTTCCTCACCCCGCGTGCGCTTGAGCTAGTGATCTCGTCATATGTCCGCACGATCGACGCCGTTCGCCTTCATCTTACGCCTAACAAAGCAATCACCGCAGAGACACAGCGCAGCAGAGCCGCAACCAAAACAGACTGGCGGAGGTTTCAAGTCTCTTATATGATGTGCACCTCTAAAAAGACGGATCGTATTAACGTCGAGCAACGACTCGTGCATGATGATCGTAAAGACGATCTCCTTAAGGTGGACCAATATGCCACCGACAAAGCGATCCTTTTGGTCCATGCCGCAGGCGTGGTTACCATGGCCTTTGGGCCAAGCAGCACGCGTGAAGCACATAGGCAATCGAGCTTACACGCAGCTTATAAGCGCAACCAGGCGCTTGGTCGTAAAGAAGATTGCCGCTGTACCTCCTACTCAGCAAGTGTGATTGCAAAACTTTCAAACCTAAGCCTTCCTAAAACCCTGCCGTAGTAGTTTAGCAAGAGCTTAGTTTCGCTTTTGTCTTTTTTGGTGTTAGCGACGAGCGTTTTGACACCGAGTTGCTGAAAGGTCTGGCTGAAGCGTGACCGCATTGGCAATTTGTGATTATTGGCCCAAGCATAGTCTATGAGTTTCCGCGCTCCGAAGGTGATGCATACTATCCGGTACCACGGAAAGAAAATGCTGAACTCTATAGCCTAAAGCCTCACCCGCGCTGAAAAATACTTGGACATAATTGGCGGCAACTACTATGTTCACTCCAATAGTAAATCATCCGGGTTGGCTCGACGATCGACACTGTTACAACGGTTTATGGGATTACCCTGATGACCAGGGCGAGCGCGAGATCTACCAGCCCTTAGCCATTGAGTTGCGCAAGCAAACAGGCTATTTCAAACGTTTATTTGAGAAGAACGCAAAGCACCAGACAGAGACATCAAACAAACGGTCCTCTCGACGCTAATTTTGTAGATTTTTGCAGCAACAACGACCACCCCATGACGGACGCGCTAAAGCTCCAAAAAGCTTTTGAACAATCGTACGGACTGTCTCCGAGGCTGTTCAGCGCGCCAGGGCGGGTCAATCTGATTGGCGAACACACCGATTACAACGAGGGTTTTGTACTGCCCATGGCAGTCAATCGCCGCACAGTTGTCGCAGCGGCCCGACGTGAGGACTCTCTCGTTCGCGTTAGCTCGAACGAAATCAAAAAAAGAGCCAGTTTCGATCTAAAAGCAAATAAGCCAACGACAGGAGACCATTGGGTTTCATACATTGAAGGCACGGCACGCGTGTTGTGGCAACGGGGATTGCTGCAAACTGGTGCAGATCTGGCCATCTCATCCGATGTTCCTATCGGAGCCGGTCTGTCGTCCTCCGCGGCCCTGGAAGTATCTGTGGGAATGGCTTTTGTATCTCTCTCCGGGGCCGCAATCGAATTAGTTCAGCTGGCCCTTGTAGCCCAAGAGGCAGAGCATATCTATGCCGGCACCAAATGTGGAATTATGGACCAACTTGCCGCTGCCTTTGGTCAACGTGGGCACGCGCTCCTGATTGACTGTCGTTCATTGGTAATTAAGCCGGTTCCCTTGAATATTCCAGGCATTTCTGTAGTTGTTTGCAATACGAATGTCAAACATGACCTGGCTGCCTCCGCTTACAATACCCGGCGTGCTGAATGTGAAGAAGGAGTTGAGATCCTGCGGCCAATGCTGCCCGGAATACGTGCTCTGCGGGATGTAAGCATAGCGGATTTCAACAGATACAAGGATTTGTTGCCGCAACCCATTCGCCGACGCTGCAGTCATGTGGTGACAGAAAACGAACGAACCCAGCAGGCATCAGAGGCGCTTTGCGGGGGCGAAATTGTGAAGCTGGGAGAGTTAATGAGACTTTCACACCAGTCACTGCGCGATGATTACGAGGTTAGTTGCCAGGAGTTAGATACGATGGTAGACATCGCCCTGCGACAGGAAGGTGTCGCCGGGGCGCGCATGACTGGTGGCGGTTTCGGCGGTTGCACAGTAAATCTGGTTCAACAAGAGCTGCTGGATAGCTTTAAGGATCGGATAACGCGCGAATACCAAAAGGCAATCGGTATTAGGCCGGCAATTTACGTCGTTGCCGCGGATTCAGGTGTTTCAGAAGACCGGATTCTTCAGCAGAAGTAAGGAGAATGCGATAGCGGAAGGACGGTTTGTCCAGTACCCATTGCTACCGTCCGAATTCAAACATGCTACAGAACAACGACATTCCCCGTCCTGAATATCCTGGTCTAATTATCGCGGACAGCGGCAGAACAGATCGCTGCTATTCATCGTGAACTCTTCAAGCCCGTTTGATTTTTCCCTCTGAATTGCGTGGAAGCAGATAGCTCACACTGTAGTATACTGCGCCACGGTTTAGTCACGACTGCTTGTTACATGACAAATTATGCGTGTCTTGGGTATCGATCCAGGAAGTGAGACGACCGGTTGGGGAGTGATTGAAACTAACGGACGTCACTACCGTCTGGTCGGGTGTGGTGTGATTAAGTCTTCCCGGGAGCAGAGGTTTCCGGCGAGGCTGCTCAAGATTAGTACAGACCTGGAAGCAATAATCGCGCTCCACAATCCTGATGCTTGTGCAATCGAGGATGGATTTCTCGCGACTAATCTAAGGGTAACCATGAAGCTGGGCCAAGTCCGTGGAGTCGCGATGTTGGCCGCTGAGCGGGCAGCCCTGGACATTCACGAATATTCACCGCGACTGGTAAAGCAAACCGTTGTAGGTTACGGAAATGCAGAGAAGCAACAAGTACAGGAGATGGTGCGTGTGTTGCTCTCTTTGGCCACGGCACCGGAACCACATGACGCCGCCGATGCTCTAGCAGTAGCCATTTGCCACTTTCATCATGCGGGTCTCACTCAACGCATCCTCGCCTCAGAGAGACGCGTGACCCGCAGGCCAACTACCATTCGTCGCCGTGTTACAAGCTCTCGCTAATTAGAACTACGCCCCCGAGTCTGCCACCTTTAGTCAACCTCACCTAATAAGGAGGCAAGTCCTTGATCAAATTCAAACAAGCTAGAATTAATTGTTTATTCGGTTTACTCACCGCCATTTTTGCCTGTGCTGATGTTTTGGCAAATAAGCCGCGGCCGCCTTCTGGTGGGCAGGTTGCTGTCATAGTAGATGAAAGGTTATCGGCTCTTCGAGACGCGCCAACACTTTCCGGCCGGCTCTTGCGGCGTATCGGCCGCGGTAAGCTTGTGGCCATCACTGGTCTGATTCAAGCTCGTGAGGGTATTGTGTTTTACCGGGTAATTGTTACTCGCCGCACCCACGGCTGGATTCAGCGTGAAGCACTTATCGTGCCTCGGAGACTCGGTGAGGACCAACGGTTACTGCGTTTGATTGAGGCTTCGGATGACTTTGAGCGGATAGCGCGGGCGCGCATTTTTCTTGATACATTCTCTGCTTCGCCTTTGAAACCGGCAGTATTGTTGTTGTTTGGAGATGCGGCGGAGCAAGCTGCCGAAAAGCTGTCTCGGGAGGCGTTGCGCAGACTACGTGGTACACAGATGCCGGCCAACGGCGCTCCGCTGTTCAGTTACTTTCTGAACTATAGCGGCTTGGATCGCTATAACCGTCAGGGGATAAGGTTCGTTTTCAATGTGGAAACCAGGAGTTATCACTATGACGGTTCAAGCTGGAGAGAAATCCTGCGTCGTTACCTGCGGAAACCCGAGGCTAATGAAGCTCGGGAGAGACTTGAGCGGCTGAAGATGAAGGGTTGAACCCCCCAGCGGGGACTCTGAGCGGATAGCGAAGAATCAGCTACTGTTAATAAAGCCACCTGAACATCGTTATCCATGGTGGAAGCGAATTTCAGGAGGGCACCGTGCCGGCAGCCATTCGAACCTTGATACCATTTCCAGAGCCCCCGGGGAAACTTGAATCCCTGTTCCGAGCGCATCATGAACGGGTGTTTCGCACTGCGCATCGCATTACGGGGAGCGCCGCTGATGCGGAAGATGTGTTGCAGACTGTCTTTCTGCGCCTGGTTCGGACGCAGGAGAACCGTAATCTGTCCGAACATCCGGAAGCTTATCTTTCCCGGGCTGCAATTAATGCGTCGCTCGATCTCCTGCGCGGACGGACGAGATCAAAATCAGTTACCCTGGAGGAAGCGGGTTCCGACGTGCTGGTCAGCCGCTACAGGAGTCCTGAGGCGCAGCACGCCGAGCGGGAACTGCAAACATTGATCCGTCAGGCAGTGGCTCGTTTGGGCGAGACCGCCGCTGAAATGTTTATTCTGCGTTATTACGAAGGTCATAGTAACCAGCAGATCGCCCGGATGCTCGGTACCTCGCAGATAGTGGTCGGCGTGGTCCTGCATCGGGCGCGTACAAAATTACGAAAAGAGATTGGGCATTATTTGGAGCAACATCATGAAAAGTAATAGGGACACAATCCTCGACGAAATTACTGACGATATCCGAAACGAGCAGGTTCATTCGTCTGTAGTTGACCAGGCGGCCAACCGTGTTTGGGCTCGCATAGCTGCTGCCGCGGAAGGAGAAACTGGAACTGTCGCTGCGGAAAGGATTGAGGGATGTAAGGATTTTCAGTCCCTCATTCCGGCGTATCTGAAGGGTTCTTTATCAGAGGCTCGGTCGCTCCTATTGATAGATCACACGCACGAGTGCATTCCCTGTCGGAAGGCAATGAAGGAAACACGTCAACAGGAGACTCTTCCAGTCAGACGAGCCACGGCGACCCGGCGGTACAGCCTTCAGCCGGCGATTCTTAGATGGGGAATTGCTGCCGCCGTGGTAATCGGGTTCGGTCTGCTGGCTCTTCCCTTAATTCAACGTTACGTGCCCTTTGAAAGATTGGACGCCACAGTTCAGGCTGCCGAAGGACAGGTTTATCAGATTGCTGACACTCGCAGCGTTGCAATAAAGGGAGGTGACAAGGTCAACCAGGACGAACGTATTCGCACGGCAAAAGACGCGCATGCCTTTATCCGGCTCGCTGATGGTTCAGTGATTGAAATGAGAGACAGGTCAGAAATTTCCTTCACTCAGAGTACGCAGGGAACAACGGTCCATTTGGACCGCGGAGCAATCTTTGTGGAAGCTGCCAAACTGCCACAGAAACATCTTTTTGTGGATACCGGTGATTCGCTGGTATCCGTTACCGGAACGGTTTTTACCGTAAACAATGGCACCAAGGGTTCCCGTGTATCCGTTATCGAAGGAGAAGTCCATCTGGATCATGGTGGCACCGAACGGGTATTGCGCTCCGGCGAGCAAGCCACCACAAATCGAGCCATTGAAATGGTACCCATTAAAGAGGAGGTGGCCTGGAGTCGGAAAGCAGCTCAATATGGTCCCACCCTGGCTGGTTTGAGCGCGCTAAAGAGTGAGTTGAACAAGGTGGCTCAGCCGGGGGTGCGAAACTCTACTCATTTACTTGATTTGATGCCAGAGAACACTGTGGTCTATGCCGCGTTGCCTAATCTTGCCGTCACGTTAGCCGAGTCGCATCGGATCATGCAGGAGCGGATTAGCGAAAACGCTGCATTGCGCGAATGGTGGGAGAAGGAACGGTCCGGACACCATGGTCCCAACATGGACCAGGTCGTGAACACTGTACGTGAATTCGGTGATTACCTGGGGGACGAGATTGCTGTCTCCGTCTCGATGAACGAAAAAGGGCAACCCGTTGCTCCAATGGTGCTTGCGGATCTGAAAAATGCTGCCGGTCTTCGCCCGTTTATTGAACAACAAGTTGCCAAATACGCCGGAGACAATCAGCGTCGAACCGTCATTCAATTTGTGGAAAACCCGGCAACCGCGCAGGTTATACAACCTGATGCGGGTAAGAAGAACGAGCTGCTTTACGTTTGGATACAGAACGACTTGTTTGCAGCAAGCCCCCAACTGCAACAGCTTCAGGATCTTTCTAACAGACTGCAGACCGGGACCGGCAGCTTTACCGCTACTGCGTTCCATAATCGGATTGCGCAAATCTACAAGGAAGGCGCTGGCCTGGTTGTTGCCGCTAATCTTGAACGGGTAATTGAACAGACCCGAGCGGAACGTGAAAAAGGGGCAGGTGCTGATCAGCGTGAAGAGGCTCTCAAGAAGCTTGGAGTGCTGAGCGTCAAATATTTTGTTCTCGATCAGAAGGATGGTGAGGGGAAGACTCATACGCGAGCAGCGCTTTCGTTCAATGATGCGCAACGAGGTATTCCTTCGTGGCTTGCGGCGCCGGGTCCAATGGGCTCGTTGCAATATATTTCACCTGATGCGAACGTCGTCGCCGGATTCGTGGTGAAGAGCCCGGCAGCGCTGGTTAGTGACTTGCTCGGCGTGATCGGAACCGTGTCTCCCAGCCTCGGGAGCAATCTGGAAAAGTTACAAACAGATCACGGGCTCGACATTCGTCAGGACCTTGCCTCACCGCTGGGTGGAGAATTTGCCTTTGCCATTGATGGTCCCATTTTGCCAACTCCCTCATGGAAAATGGTGTTTGAGGTGAACGATTCTGAGCATTTACAAAAGACGCTTGAGCAAATTGTGGGCGAAATCAATAAAGAAGCTGTGAAATTTGGCAAAGGCAGCTTGATTTGGGATCGGGGCGAAATCAGTGGACGGACCTACTACACACTAAGATCGACAGATTTTGGTGTGGAAGTGAACTATGCGTACGTCAATGGCTACATGGTTGTGGGACCCAGTAAAGCTTTGGTTGAGCGGTCCATCCGGTCGCAGGAGTCCGGATATTCATTGTTGCACTCGGCGCGATTCACGGCTGGCTTGCCCGCTGATGGTAATACAAACTTCTCCGCAGTTTTCTATCACAACCTCGCACCGCTGGTGCAGCCCATCGCCGAACGTCTGGCGAATTCATCTGGTAATTTAGCTCAGGAACAGCAACAGGCCATTAAAACAATGGCCCAGAATATGCCCCCAACGCTCGCGTATGCCTATGCAGAGAATGATGGCATTACCTTCGGGGCGAATACGGAAGGTGGCCCATTTGGGCTGAGTCCCGCAACCCTGCTGGGGATGCCAAACGCGCTGGAAATCCAAACCATTCTACAGCACGGCATGGGGGAAAGAGGGTCGAGAAAGTAGGGTGTACCCTGGGGAAAATCCAAGGAGGGCACGAGTGAAACTCATCTCCATCTCGATTGGATCATGGCTCCTGGGAATTGGGGCTATCCTACTGGCTTTCTTGTTTGCTGAAGGTGAAACTCTGAATTCTGCTGAGATCAAAAGTGCTACCGTGACATCGTTGATGATTACGGCGCTCCTCTTCTCGCTGGCCTATGGGCCTTCGTTGTTCTGGTTACGCCGGCGTTTGGGTGGTTGCCGACCGGCAGCACTGTTTCCCGTCACTTCAGCAGTGGTGCTAAATATTCCCGTTTTCCTCATTGTCATGCTGGCGATTGGCAGAACTTTACCCGCCATGGAAGCGTTTGCTTTTATTGGTGCTTTCCTACTGATGGGGACGACATTTGGTCTTGGTTTTGTTTGGAATTATCAGCGGAGGGATATAAAGTCACCAGCATGGCGGTAGCCGCGGCACTTCAAGAAAAGGCCACACTAGCGAATCCTGCGAGGCCTGCGCCGGTTATTGATCTGAGCAACTTAAGCGTCAAGTTTGCTGGCCGGCCGATTCTTCAAGATCTTCATGGTGGACTCTACGGCCGGGCCATTGGGCTGTTGGGGCCAAACGGTGCTGGCAAGACGACACTGATTCATACTCTACTTGGATTTCAACCTCCCTTCTCGGGTACCGCATACATTTTTGGGCAGGACATTACTGCGGACGCCAGGCAGATCCGGTCGCTCGTAGGCTACATGCCGGAACGTGACTCGTTTATTGCCAGGATGAGTGCGGTCCATTTTGTTCGCTTGATGGCCGAACTCTCCGGTCTTCCATCCGCAGCAGCGCTGGAACGAGCACACGAGGCGCTCTTCTATGTGGGTTTGGGGGAAGCCCGCTACCGTAATCTCGACACCTATTCGTTAGGGATGAAACAGCTGGCAAAATTGGCGCAGGCTATCGTTCATGGTCCAAGGCTGATCTTTCTGGATGAGCCTACCAATGGTCTCGATCCGCCGGCACGCCAAAGAATGATTCGCCTGGTGAAAGAGATTCGCGACAGTGGCCAGGCAAATATAGTTCTATCGTCTCACCTCTTGCGGGATGTGGAGGAATGTTGTGAGGAGATAGTAATTCTTAAGGAAGGAAGGCTTGTTGTTTACTGTAATCTGGAAGAGGAACGCAAAGCCAATCGCAAATTCCTGGTCATGGAGATCCGCGGTGATCAGGACAGATTTTTAAAAGCAATTGGGTCGCTAGGATGTGAGTACGCCTTGACTAGTGATCAGCGAGTGAAAGTGATCTTGCAAGAGGGAATTGAGATTCGTGACCTGTATCGCGTGGCAGCAGAGCACGAAGTGCAAATACGCCGTTTGAATTACAAACGGGATTCGCTGGAAGACATCTTTTTGAAGGCGATGGAGAACGGCCATGGCAGTATATGAGCACATTTACAAACCCTATGCGGGACGGTTTACTCCGGAATGGAGCCGGTTTCTAATTATTCCGCGATATGCGTATGGGGATGTTTTCAAGTCGAAGCTGTTCACCGCCTTTTTCTCAATCTGTTTTCTTCCGCTGCTGGTAGAAGCCATCCTGATCTATCTGCACCACAACGTAAACGCGCTTGCCTTATTGCAAGTGAACGTTCGTGAGTTGATCCCTATTGACGCCTTTTTCTTTCAGGCCTTTGTAAATGTGCAGGGTGGGTTTGCATTTTTTGTCGCCTTGCTGGTCGGGCCGCCCCTGGTCTCCCGGGATTTGAGAAACAATGCCTTGCCGCTCTACCTGTGCCGTCCCTTCTCGCGCGCAGAGTATGTCCTGGGGAAAATGGCGGTATTGTTGATCTTGCTCTCCGCGATTACCTGGATTCCACAATTGTTAATGTTTTTATTTCAAGCGTATCTCGAGGGCTTCGCCTGGTTTGTCGGCAATCTATGGATGGCCAGTGCAATATTTATTGGTGGGGTGGTTTGGATCTTGCTTTTGGCCCTGCTCTCTCAGGCGGTTTCTGCGTTTGTAAAGTGGCGAGTTGTTGCCAGCGCCGCTTTGCTGGGAATCTTTTTTATTCCCTCAGTTTTTGGTGAAGTGGTGAACAATATTTTCCTTACGCGTTGGGGAAATATCATCAGTCTCGGAGCTCTGATCCGAAACATTTCTGCGGGACTCTTCGGCACCTTTATTCGCACGACCGGACGCATTGAATATTTTGATGGTCAAGTTCCCGTTCAGATTATTATTAATGAACCACCACTCTGGTGTTCATGGGCGGCGTTGTTTGTGATCTGCGCGATCTGCCTGGCTTTGATCTCCCGAAGGGTTAAGGCTTACGAAGTTATCAGCTGAGGACAGTAGCCCAAAGGGCTTAATGTGGCCCACCGCTAGTCTTGATGCAGAAATTCAACCAGAACATGATTATCTTCGACGATGTCTCCAAATTTTATGGAGAGATTCTCGGCGTAAATCGGATCAACCTGCAGATTGCTTCGGGCATCACCAGCCTGGTGGGACCGAACGGTTCAGGCAAGTCCACACTGATGAACCTGATGACCGGCTTGCTCCGGCCTACTCGCGGCAGTATCTCGATTCTCGGCGTACGCACGGACCAGCCGGAGCGACTTTTTCGCCAACTCGGGTATTGCTCTCAATTCGACTCTTTTCCCCGCGGGTTGACTGGCCGTGATTTCATTAAATCGTTCCTTCTGGTTCACGGTGTTACCGCGGAGCAGTCAGAGAGTTTGGCTGAAACCGCTCTTGAGAGAGTGAACCTGCTTGACGCAGCCGATCGAAAATTGGGCGCATACAGTAAAGGAATGCGGCAGCGAATTCGGCTGGCTCAAGCGATTGCCCATCAGCCGTCGGTGCTCATTCTTGACGAGCCGCTAAATGGTCTCGATCCAATGGTACGCGCCGAGACAATCGCGCTCTTCCGCAGTCTCGCCGCTGAAGGTTTGTACCTGATCATCTCAAGTCACATTTTGCACGAGGTCGACATGATGTCGGATCGCGTGATCCTGCTTAACAACGGTTATGTAGTTGCCGAAGGAAACATTCATGGTGTGCGCGATGAGATGGAAGAACATCCAGCGCAAATTCTGATACGGTGCGATCATCCTTCCAGGCTTGCAGCCCGCGTTTTTGATCATGACCACGTGGTTGAAGCGCGTCTCCACGAGGATCGTCGGGGACTATTTATCCGGACTCGCGATGCTGACAGATTTTATTTGTTGCTGAACCGAGTTGTAGCGGACGGGGAAATTAACATTGAAACCATCGCGCCGGTGGACGACGATTTGAGCGCGGTGTATCAATACCTGATAGGCTCTGACGGTTAGAATTAAGGGGCCGCATGTTGGGCCCGAACTGTTCACCTCGTCTTCTTTCAGTTGAGGCAGCGGTGCAAGGCCGCATTCTTAATAACCATGAACTCAACCATTGATATCACGTCAGGGAAGCATGAGCGCCAGCCGCTTCGCTGGTCTTTATGGGCTCGCCAGGTATGGGCCATTTTTCGCCTGGAGATCAACAAGAACTTTCTTGGGAGACGTTCTGTTTTGATCTATCTTCTGGCGCTATTACCCATTTTCCCGCTGCTGGTGCTTGCTGTTTTTACACCTCCGGGACGCGAGTGGAAGGACTTCACGCAATACGCCATGATCTATGCGGTCTACTACGGCGGATTCATCCTTCGTACCGTGGTCTTCTTCGGTTGTGCCTGGATTTTTATGAATCTCTTCCGTGGGGAACTGGTGGATCGGAGCCTCCACTACTATTTCCTGAGTGCTGTGAGGCGCGAGGTGTTGGTAGTGGGAAAGTATCTTTCGGGATTGCTTACTTCGGTGATCTTGTTCACCGGTACGACTGTGGTTTCGCTGCTGCTGCTTTATTTCCCGCATTTTTACAATGAAAGCAGTCGCTTCTTTTTTGCGGGTGCCGGTCTATCGCAACTTTTTACTTACGCTGGCATAACTATTCTTGCTTGCGTGGGCTACGGGGCGTTTTTTCTGGTCGTGGGTTTGTTCTTTCGTAACCCGATCATTCCAGCGCTGCTGCTATATGGCTGGGAGTGGATCAATTTCCTACTACCGCCGTTTTTAAAGAAGATCAGCGTCATTCACTATCTTCAATCACTCGCTCCCGTTCCCATGTCCGAAGGACCGTTCGCGGTTGTTGCTGAGCCTACTCCGGCGTGGATCGCAATACCGAGTTTAATAGTGGTAACCATACTAGTGCTGGTTGCCGCCAGCTATCGAATCCGGCACCTGGAAATTCGCTACGGCAGTGAGTAAAAATGGTCTTGGGCCTTTGGCCTATGAATTTGTAGGAGCGGCACTCCGTGGCCGCCCCAGTGTGAAATCGGAATTTACTTTATTGAACCGGGGGCGGCCACGGAGTGCCGCCCCTACAAAGCACTTCGAAGTACAAAGCTCAAGACCATCTCCACACTATTTGCCCGCTTTCCTGCTAACGTGAGGATTGCCGGTTATCCAAAACCGCCACGGTTTAAGCACCCACTCTCCAGCGTAGTCAATGCCAATGCGCGGGCCAGAGGCGACTTTCGCCCTAGGGATCTGCTCACCTTGCTCCAGCCACACGTGTTTTCCCAGCAGGTCGGCGCGGTCGAGTTTACGATCAATTCCCAATGCAATGCACAGTTTTCCCGGACCATTCGTGAGATTATGATCCGGCAAACCGCCCCGCCTGCGCCGCATCCGCTCAATACCTTCGGCCGGCTCGAGTGCCCGAATCAGAATCGCATGAGGAACGTTAGGCAGGTTCGTTACCACATTAAATTGATGGTACATGCCGTAGACAAAATAGACGTAAGCAGTGCCGCCAATTCCATACATCGTTTCGGTGCGAATCGTTCTGCGGCCACCATATGCGTGAGACGCTCGGTCCTTAGGTCCTCGGTACGCCTCGGCCTCCACAATCATGCCGGAAACGCGAGTTCCATCTGGCGCCGGTACGACTAGAAGTTTGCCCAACAATTCCCGCGCCACGGTTAGAACGTTGGACCTTGTATAGAAATCACGAGTTAGTTTAGATCGGGGCGCGTCTGGCAGTTGTGCTTCATTTTCGATCATTACAAGTGGTCGGCTGTAGGGGCGTCCCTCCGTGTGTGGGCGCCCCTTTCAATCGAAATAAAGCCTCTTGGCTAAGCAAAAAGGGGCGCCCACAGACACAGAGGGACGCCCCTACAGCTCTTACGCACGGAGGCGCCAGATCATCGCCACAAAAATCATGAAACCAATTACGACGACGCCTCGTCGCACCCACGCTTTTCCGATACGTACTGCCATACTGGCTCCCATGTAGCCGCCCACCAGCGCGCCCATTGCCATTAAGAGAGAATCGGGCCAGACCACCAGATGCGAAAGCGAAAAACTCAACACGGCAATACTGTTGATACAAATACCGAGGAAATTTTTAATCCCATTTGCCCGGTGGATCTCATGCAGACCGAGCAAACCCATGGCCGCGAGCATCAGAATGCCGTTCCCAGCTCCAAAATAGCCGCCATACATAGCAGAAAAAAACTGAAATACGATAGCGCCCAACCACCAGGAAGTGCGTGGCTCCGTTACAACCGGCGGCAAACGCAATTTACGAGTAATTGAACCCTGGGCCATGAAAAGCAGGGTTGCGAAGAGGATCAGAAAAGGCACCAAACGGGCAAATACCGGGGAGGGTGTCCAGATCAAGAGCCAAGCGCCGATTGCGCCACCGATGACACTGGTGATCCCCAGTCGCAGTAGAATCGCAGAACTGTCTTCGAGTTCTTTACGGTAGCCGAAGAGGCCGCCAAAGAGACCCGGCCAGAGCGCGACTGTGCTGGTGGCGTTGGCCACTTTGGCATCAAGACCCAACCAAATAAGAATCGGGAAGGTGATCAAAGTGCCACCACCAGCGATGGCATTGATTGCGCCGGCGGCGAAGGCCGCAACGATCATTATGGTTGCGTGGGGCAGGGACATGCGTGCGAAGACTGGACCAGTATTCAGTGCTTGCGCCTCTTCAGGCGCAGATTTCGTTTGTGCCTCACGGTTCGCCAGGGTCCCTGCGCATACCACGGTCACTAATTTGAACCCTACAAGTTGGCTTTACCCTCTGCATGTTAGAATGCTATGAAAAGTTATACCAGTCAGAAGGGCCCGTTATTTTTACTCCCAATGCTTCAACGATTGGCTATTGCGAGCTGTCTGTCATTACTACTACTCGATCTGGCGGTTTCAGCTGGACACTCAACGACTTCACTGCGGATCGCCTCCGGAAAGACCTTCCGAATAATGAGTTACAACATTCATGTGGGTGTGGGCATGGATAAGAAGTTGGACCTGCAGCGGATTGCCGACATCATTATTCAGCAACATCCCGACCTGGTAGGACTGCAAGAGGTCGACCGAGGCGTAATGCGCACCGAAGGCAAAGACGAAATCGCCGAGTTGGCTAAACTGACAAGGATGGATTATGCCTTCGCTCATAATCTCGATTTTCAGGGCGGCCAATATGGCGTGGCAATACTGTCTCGTTATCTGATTCAAAACATAGATCACCAGAAATATCGGAACACCCGGGAAGAGGAGCGGAGAGGAATGATTCGCGTAGTTGTGGAGGTGGAAAACCGATCGATAAACTTTGTCACCACCCACCTCGATTACCAGTTTCCGGATGGTCGGATTTTTGAGACGCAACAGTTGCTGAAATTTCTCGAGGGCATTAAGGGGTCCCTGATCGTGGCTGGCGATTTCAACGAGGAGCCAGTCGCGGGGGCATACCGGCTGATGCTAGCTCAATTTGTCGATGCCTGGACGGGGAGCGATGCCAAGGCGGCAGGGTTCAGTTATCCAGCGGATCGGCCGGTGAAACGAATCGATTACATCTTTTGTCGCACAGCCGATATATCTCGAGTGAAGAAAGCATGGGTAGTTAATACGTTAGCGTCAGATCACCTGCCCGTGATGGCAGAGGTAGAAATCAGATGAAATTAAGGTGGATTACTTGTGTTCCCTCTGCCGTGCCAGCCATGGCTGCGCATCTCATCTCTCAGTTGCTGAAACTCCTTCCATTGTTCAGGCGTGAGCACCTTCTGAAGACGCTCATCGGCCTGCTGCCGGATATCATTGACGCGAGGCTCTGACTCTCTCCTAAGCGCGCGTAATTGTTCACGGGTCTCTCCGAAAATCTGCTGTACCTGAGTCCGTTGCTCGCTGCTTAGTTGTAACTTGTCAAGCATGCGATTGAATCCCTCTTGCCGGGAAGGCTCAACCCGATTTCTGGACCATGCGCGGTAGGCATTGAATGCCAGTGCCCCACCTGCGAAGCCAAGCAGAAAAATCACCAGGGCCGCCACGCGGACCTGCCATCTGGCCTTATCTATATTTTCCATAATTGCTTCACCGTTCCTGTTCTGTTCCGTAGAGCGTGGTGAACACCTCGTCATCTGAGATCTGCTCATCTGGCAAATTGTTTTGATCGAGAATTACTTCTTCCGCCGAGGAGTCAAGACTGGAACTCACCAGCGGGGAGTTTGAAACAATCTGATCCGCTGGGACAAACAAAGTTAAGACTGCCAGACTGGCCACCGTAACTGCCATTGAAGAAGCGATTGCTCCAGCGGCACGCCACAGTCGGCCCAGCGTCCAGGGTTCCTCCTGCCGCTGTCGCAATTTAGCCAGGACTCTCGTTTGAAAAAACGGAGGTGGTGCAAAAGTCTGCTGGGCCTTCTCTTTCAGCAGGATCGTGGAGATCTGCGCAGCTTCATAGGCCGACTTACAAGCCAGACAAACTTGGGTATGCGTCCGAACGGAATACAGCTCCGCTTCGCTGAGGCTGGTAAGCGCTGCATTTTCGAGAATATTAATGATGTGTTGATCGCTCATCTTCTGCGCTTTCGAGGTTTGTTCTGTCCGTGCCCTTAGAATTCAGTAGTTTCTCGATATTCTCACGCATTCGCCGCCGGGCCCTGAAAGCCTGGACCTTGACTTTGGACTCAGACCACCCGGTCACCTCAGCTACTTCTTTTACTGACGCCTCCTCGCCATCAATCAAAGTCAAAACCAACTGATCTTCAGGAGATAAGGTTTGCAATACTCTGCTCGCTAAATCGGCGGCAATCAGATTTCGCTCTCTTGACCGAAAACGTTCCCCGGCAGCGTCCGCGAGCTGATTATCCAGCCAGCTACTCTCATCTTCGGTTAGATCGGATACTGTCAATTCCGGACGTCTTTTTGAGCTGCGAAGCAGGTTTAGACATGTGTTGGTAGTGATTCGGGTCAGCCAACCCTCCAGTGAACCCCGACCCTCGTAGCTGTCCAGTCCAGTGAACGCCTTCAAAAAAACCTCCTGAGCGGCTTCTTCAACCAGACTGCGCTGATGAAAGAAGCGGCTCGCAAACTGAAACACGCGCGGGCTGTAGCGGCGCATGATTTCGGCAAAGGCAGATTCATCGCCTGCACGCGCGCGCCGTGTCAGCTCCAGGTCTGAAGCCTGTTCTAAGTTGTTCGACAGGAGCGTTCCTCGTCGAAACCCTGGGCGCAGCGGACTCAAACGTGGTTGAGCCCGCCTTGCCAGTGGTGAACTGATTTACTGTGCTTGACGTCTGCTGCGCTCGGCCCATCTGTTTTTAAACTCTGCGCGCTTCTGTTCAAGCTGGGTTTTTTGCTCTGGCGTTAACACGGAGAGCATCTCCTGATGCAGCTTAAACTGTTCACCCATTAGTTTCGCCCTCAGGGGAGCAGTTTCGGCCAGCTTTTGCGTCGCTACCGCCTCATTGAACGTACCGCCCTCGCTCGCTTGACGCAACTCCTGACGCTTTGACCGCAATTCCTGACGCAGTGGCTGGGTGCGTTCGCGGAAACTTTGAGTTACCTGACTCAGCCGAGCCTTTTGCTCGTCAGTCAGATTCAGGTTGCCAAAGAAGCCTCCCTTCATAAATTCACCGCGATGACCCCAACGTCGTCCGCGTTCGTTTCGCTGCGCCCGTGTCACTTGTTTGTCCTGGTCGGTTCCGGTTGTTTGAGCCAGAGCGACAGGTACACTTAAAGCGACGGCCGAGAGAGAAGCAATCGCCAGCATCCTAAACTTTCCAACTTGTTTCATTTTGATCTTACTCCTAATTCTATCCTCAAATGATTAAAGGCAATTTTGCCTTCCGATCCCTAAGACACCGCGCCGTCCGGAATAGTTACAAGCAGGGGAAAAGGAATAGGGGAAAAGGGAATAGGAATAGGGAGGAATAGGGAAATAAGGCCTTTAATCCTCCCCGTTTACCTTTTCCCCTCTTCCCCTGTTCCCCTTTTTCCGCCACCGTAACGGAAACCATGTTGTCGGTGTCTATCAGAATGTGCGGATTGAATATCGCGCTTAAGTTCGCAGATGTATCCCACAAAGAGACTTAGCAGAGGACGAGAACGATGAATTGGTTACGCGTAAACTGGAAGAAACTGAATTCTGGGAGGCGGAGACGATTTCTCGCGGCGATCGCTGCCGCAGGAATAATCGGTCTTGCTGGCTTCTATTTTTGGGGCAACCGGGCTAGCGCAGCTGAGTACATGACTGCCAAAGTTGAGCGAGGCAATCTGCGCAACACGGTTACTGCCACTGGTACTCTACAAGCCGTAACGACCATACAGGTTGGTAGCCAGGCCTCTGGCACTATCGCAGCGCTTTATGCTGATTTCAATTCTATTGTGAAGCAGGGTCAGGTGATTGCGCAGCTCGATCCCGCCGTTTCCAAGGCGCAGGTCGACCAATCTCGGGCAAACCTGGAACAAGCTCGCGCCAGTCTGCAACAGGCGCGAGCTGCCATGGTCCAGTCGAGGGCGGGTGTAAGTGACGCTCGCGCGAAAGCCCTCGCCGCCCAATCAACGGTACTGAACAACCAGGCAGGTGTGTCCAGCTCACAGGCAAATCTGGCAGTATTGAAAGCCCAGCAGGAAGACGCCCTCAGTTTTCTGAAACAGCAGGAAAGTCTCGTGAAAGGTGGGGTTATTGCGCAGAGAGACTACGTGGTGGCCCAAACGAACTACAAAGCAGCTGAGGCGCGCTATAACCAGGCAGCGGCCCAGTTAAATCAGTCAATATACAGCGCTCAATCGGCGGCAACCTCGGGAGTGGCGCAATCGCAAGCGCAGCTGGAGCAGTCACAGGCGCAGGTGCAGCAGTCGCAAGCCCAGGTTACAACAAGCTGAGGCACAGGTGCAGCAAGCTGAAGCCGCCTTACAGTTGGCCCAAGTCAACCTGGCCCATGCAACCATCACTTCGCCGATTGACGGTGTGGTGGTTTCTCGGGACGTGAACGTGGGGCAAACAGTAGCCGCAAGTCTGTCGGCTCCCACTCTTTTCACGATCGCGAACGACCTGACACAGATGCAGGTAATTGCAAACATTGATCAAGCGGACATCGGTTTGGTCGAACGCGCGAAGGCGGTGAAGTTCACCGTAGACGCTTTTCCGGGCCAGGAATTTGACGGCAAGATTCAGCAGATGAGACTCAACCCCCAGAATGTTCAAAACGTTGTGACTTACAACGTAGTCATCGATGTCAATAATCCGGAACAGAAGCTGAAACCGGGAATGACTGCTAATTTAATAATTACTATCGATGAAAGAAATAATGTGCTCAAGGTTCCGAATGCAGCTTTGCGCTTTGTTCCGCAAGATTCGAGTCGCCAGGTAAACGCGAGGAACCAAAGCGGATCGAGCAATGCCAGCGGCCAAAGCCGCCGACAAGGCCCACGGTCGCAACCAGAAAATACCAACGCCACCAGTAGCACCAATGGTGGCGCGGGAGAAGGTGGCAAGCAGGCTAGCTCTGGCGACCACAAATTTGCTCCGCCTTCGGCTCCCGTGCTGGAAGGTCAAACGAGACTGATTTGGATAATGGCCAATGACGGAAAGCCGCAGTCACGTCGGATCAAAATAGGTCTTAGCGATGGGGCGGCAACCGAAGTGGCTGAAGGTAGCTTGCAGGAAGGCGAGATGGTGATTGTCGGACAAACTATTGCTGGTGGAAGCAAAGCGCAAAGCAGTCAGACTGCCGCGCCAGGATTTGGAGGCGCGCCGAGAACCGGTGGCCTGGGTGGAAGGCGAAGTTGATTTCGCGACAGATTACAAATATCGGTGATTTTTTAGGGCGAAGGACCTGGAATCGATGTCAGCAACATTAACAATTGGAACTCAAGAGCCGCAGATGCACGCGGCCGTGTTGGGCCCGCAGAAAGGATTGCGGCCTGTCATTCAGTTGGACCAGATCCATAAGGTTTATACGATGGGAGATGTTGAAGTTCATGCGCTGCGTGGGATCTCTCTCACGATAAACGAAGGCGAGTTTGTCGCGATCATGGGGGCTTCTGGGTCTGGAAAATCGACAACAATGAACATTATCGGCTGTCTGGATCGTCCTAATCGCGGAACCTACATCCTGGACGGCCACGATGTTTCACAACTCTCAAAAGACGAGCGGGCGGACATTCGCAGCCAGAAACTGGGTTTTGTATTCCAGGGGTTCAACCTGCTCTCACGCACTTCGGCTCTGGAGAACGTTGAACTGCCCATGCTGTATTCAGGTACCGACTCAGCAGAGCGCCAACGACGGGCACATCAGGCGTTGAACTCCGTAGGTCTTGGTGGGCGCGAACAGAACCATCCCAATCAGTTATCCGGTGGCCAACAACAGCGTGTCGCCATTGCGCGCGCCCTGGTAAACAATCCGGCGCTGATTCTCGCCGATGAACCCACGGGGAATCTCGACTCGCGCACTTCAGTGGAGGTAATGGAGATTTTTCAACGATTGAGCCGTGAACGTGGAATTACGCTGGTTTTGGTGACCCATGAACCTGACATAGCACAATATGCACAGCGTGTGGTGTTCTTTAAGGATGGGAAGATTAAGAAAGATTACGAGATTGAGAGACCGCGCGATGCTTCCCAGGAGTTGCAGCTTCTTCCGCCCGCTGAAGAAGAAGATGACGCCTTGTAAGGCAGCTGTTGTCTCCTCCGCCAAATCGTTTAACTTAAGATTTAGAAGCCATGGACCTATCAATGATAATTCGAGTCGCCTTTCGTGCGCTGGTGCGGAACAAGTTGCGGGCTGCCCTGACGATGTTGGGCATCATCATCGGGGTTGCTGCCGTAATTGCAATGGTCAGCATCGGGCAGGGAGCGCAAGCCTCCGTGGCTGCCCAAATTGAGGCTATCGGTACTAACTTGCTCTTCGTTAGCGCCGGGGCCCAGAATGTCGGGGGTGTACGAAGCGGCGCGGGGGATACGGGAACAAACAGTTTAACCGTGGAAGACCTCGAGGCCATTCGGCGAGAGGTGCCGAGTGTCTCGATGGTGACGCCCGCAGTCACCAGCAGATCGCAATTGGTCTATGGAAACATGAATTGGAGCACATCTGTTCAGGGTGTGAGTGAGCAGTATCCGGAGATACGCAAGTGGACCATCCAGAACGGTGAATTCTTTAATGAAGCGGATGTGCGAACTGCCGGCCGGGTGATGGTGATCGGACAAACCATCGCTGACAATCTTTTCTCCGGCTCGGATCCGGTTGGTCAGACCCTGCGTGTTATGAATTTGCCCTTTCGAGTGGTAGGAGTAATGGCCCGCAAAGGCCAGGATCAACAGGGACGCGACCAGGACGATGTCGCCTTTTCCCCTTACACTACAGTGCAAAAGAAAATACTGGGCAGTCCGCGTTTACAGGTAGCGTACGTTTCAGCTATTTCTCAGGATGCGACCTATACAGCGCAGTCTCAAATTACCGACCTGTTGCGTCAGCGGCATAATCTCTCCAGCAATGAGCCGGATGACTTTACGGTACGGAACATGAGCGACATTGCAGAGGCTGCCAACGAGACCAATAGCATCATGACGATCCTTTTGGGCAGCATCGCCAGCGTTTCGCTGCTTGTGGGGGGAATCGGAATCATGAACATAATGCTTGTCTCAGTAACCGAACGGACTCGAGAGATTGGCATTCGCATGGCGATTGGGGCCCGCTCCTCGGCTGTGCGCAGTCAGTTTCTAATTGAATCGATCGTCCTTAGTCTAGCAGGTGGGATGGTCGGTATTGTGCTCGGCATTACAGTTTCTGTAGCCATACCGCGTATGCTAGGGTGGCCCACACTGGTATCGACGCTGGCAATTATAGGCTCGGTCGTATTTTCTGCTGCGGTGGGCATATTTTTTGGCTATTATCCCGCGCGAAAGGCCGCAGCCCTGGATCCCATTGAAGCTTTGCGTTATGAGTGAATGGATGGGCTTTGGTCTTTGGCCTTTGAGCTTTGAGCTTTGAGCTTTGAGCTTTGAGCTTTGAGCTTTGTAATTCTTGATTCTACTATTTGGGTTCAAGAGCTCAAAGCAAAAGTGCCCCCAGACGCAAAGTACAAAGTTCAAAGCGCAAAGTACAAGGCTCCAAGTTCAAAGTGCAAAGTACAAAACTCCAAGTTCAAAGGTCAAAGACCAAAGCCCGACCAAAAGCCAAAATTCACCACGGAGGAGGTCAGATGCAGGAACAAAATGTGACGTGGTATCGCTGGGATGACATGCCCAAAGAGCAGGTGTCTGACGTACTTGATCGTCGATTGATCACTGGTGACCGCTTGATGCTGACACACGTCTATCTAAAAAAGGGAGCGATTGTTCCCAGGCACTCGCATGAGAATGAGCAGATTACCTATGTCATCGAAGGTGCTATGCGTTTTTGGATTGGCCCCGACGAGGCAGAAGTTATTGAAGTTCGCGCTGGTGAAGTGTTGCACATCCCGTCGTATGTGCAACACAAAGCAGAAGCCCTTGAATATACGCTCGATGTCGATGTCTTTAGTCCACCCCGCCAGGACTGGCTTGATAAGACGGACGATTATCTACGTGGCAAATAAAACTTGGCCTTAGGCCTTTGGTCTTTGAACTTTGAACTCAGACTTTGTATTTAGAACTTTGTACTTAGAACTTTGTACTTAGAACTTTGTACTTAGAACTTTGTACTTAGAACTTTGTACTTAGAACTTTGTACTTAGAACTTTGTACTTAGAACTTTGTACTTAGAACTTTGTACTTAGAACTTTGTACTTAGAACTTTGGACCTAAGTTCCGGCAGTGAAAAGTTCAAAGCACAAAGTTCAAAGTACAAAGTTCTAAGACCAAAGACCAAAGTCCCCTTATGCATCTTGGTATCAATGGCAAAGTAGCCTTAATTGCTGCGGCGAGCAGAGGACTCGGTCGGGCAGTCGCCGACGAACTTGCCGCTGAAGGTGCGAAGCTGGTGCTGTGCGCACGCGGTGTTGAAAGGCTAAATAAGGCGCGGGATGAAATAATACACTCTACTGGCGGTTCTGTACTTGCCGTTCCCGCCGATATCTCCGCTCCTGTCGATGTAGCTCGCGTCGTTCAAGCCGGCCTCGAGCAGTTCGGCCAAATAGATATCCTGATAACTAATACCGGTGGTCCACCAGCCGGTAAATTCGAGAGTCTCGACCAGCAGCAGTGGGAAACCGCTACTCGCCTTACTCTCTATAGTGCACTCGAACTCACACGACTGGTTCTGCCTGGCATGAAGCAACGTCGCTGGGGTCGCATTCTGAATATCACTTCCATTGCCGTCAAACAGCCGGTGGAAAATCTTATTTTGTCTAACAGCTTGCGCGCTGCCGTAACCGGGTTCGCGCGCACTTTGGCGAATGAGGTCGCAAGTTACGGGATCACCGTGAACAACATTCTGCCGGGCTATACCAGAACGGAGCGAGTAGAAGAGTTGGCACAAACGATGGCGACCAGGGAGGGCATCACCGCTCCCGAGTTTCTGGCTAAATGGGTGAGGGAGATCCCCATGGGCCGTCTCGGTGACCCGCGTGAATTTGCCGCATTGGCCGCTTTCCTGGTCTCCGAACGGGCTAGCTATATCACCGGCGCCTCCGTTTCGGTCGATGGTGGCTGGATTCGCTCTTTGCTTTAGATTTTGCTGAATTCGCGAGCGGACACCGGGAACCGCTCTGAAGCCAAATTCGTTATCTTTGCAAGGTTAGGGAATCTACAGTGACCAGGTACGCGCAACGGCGAAATTCTCGGTCGCATCATAATCTCAATATGCGAAAATTATGCCTCACACTGTCTGTCGCGGCACTCGTCATACTCCTATTGGTAAACTGGACCTCGGTTTCCGCCGCTACTGAAAGTGTGGCCGAAAAACTTGTTTTTTACGTGAAGGTGGCGAGACTGTATGCGCGCGAGCCGGATCAAAAACTGGAGATGCCTCTGCAGCTTGTCCGCAAAGAACAGATCTCGAACACCTGGCATTCACTGCGTTCAGGAGATCGTCTGCATGAGGGTCAGGACATTTTTGCCCCGCGAGGTACTCCTGTCCTGTCAGCCACAGAGGGGTACATTTACCGCATAGGTGAGAATCCACTTGGAGGTCAAACGGTTTCGGTGATTGGAGCGGGTGGGCGAGTCTACTACTATGCTCATCTGGACGCTTACGCGCCTACTATCGTGGTCGGAGATCATGTGACGCCGCAGACAGTTCTTGGGTATGTAGGCACCACCGGAAACGCAGCTGGGACGCCACCGCACCTGCATTTTGGTGTTTATACCCCCACCGGAGCAATGAATCCCTTGCCCCTCCTGGTTAACCGGCCTGTTCCGCAACGGCTGAACAGTAAAGAACACCAGTCGGCGCGGAATATCCTGAGGCGATAGCCTATGAATTAACGATCAGAACGTTTCGTCGCTTGCCGGACGTTCGTTTGTTCACAACCGCCAGTCGTATTCGGGAGAGAAATTCATCGATGAAACATGATTATTTTCTGGCTAGGCCCGGGAAAAAGATTCGTCTGGACGATTATGATCCAACCTTCACAGGAGAGTTCAGTACAAAAGAGGCCGCCGAGGCAAAATTGGCAAATGACATTAATCGCCTGACCGAGTATCAGGATGTACTCTATGCACAAAATAGCTATGCCTTACTAATTATTTTTCAGGCAATGGATGCTGCGGGAAAAGACGGAACGATCAAGCACGTCATGTCAGGAGTCAATCCGCAGGGCACACAGGTTTGCTCCTTCAAAGTCCCGTCGGCTGAAGAATTGGACCATGACTATTTGTGGCGTTGCAGCAAGTCCCTTCCTGAACGTGGCCGGATAGGTATTTTTAATCGTTCCTATTATGAAGAACTCCTTGTAGTGCGCGTCCATCCGGAGTTCTTGAACAACCAGCAACTTCCTCCCGGGAGATTAAAGAAAAACATTTGGAAGAGGCGTTTCGCAGATATCAATGGATTCGAACAGTACCTGGTGCGCAATGGCATTGAAGTATTGAAGTTCTTTCTGCATCTATCAAAAGAGGAACAGCGCCGGAGGTTCCTGGCCCGTATCGAAACGGCAGCGAAAAATTGGAAATTCTCTCTGAACGATGTGAAGGAGAGGGAGTATTGGGATAGCTACATGAAGGCGTTTGAGGCGGTTTTCAACCGAACCAGTACAAAGTGGGCGCCCTGGTACATTGTTCCCGCCGATCACAAATGGTACACCCACATGGTCGTAGCCGATGTTATCGCTGCCAAACTTAAGTCTCTCAATTTGAAATATCCAGAGCTCAACGAACAACGGCGTGAGGAATTGATGAAGGCTAAAGAGCTATTGGAAAGTGAAAGCTGATTGGTTCATCGCGGGCAAAGATCACTGTTCGGCGATCAATGCGAGACCTGCCTGGAGCTACGCGTCAGAGGCTTGGCAAAATAACCAGGTCGGTAGCGGAGTCTCAATTGCTCTTTGCGAAGACCCTGATTGGTGATCTCAATTCTCATTTGCCGGTACGATCCATTTCTCCGCTTGTTAGTCGACGAATACGCCACCAGGTATTGTGACCGAAGTTCTCGCTGGATGTCTTCGAAAGCGATTGCCAGGTCAGCCTCCTTTTTCGGGAAGAAAGCCCGGCCCCCTGTGTGTTCCGCAACCGCGCTTAATTCGTCCTTGTTAACACCTTCAAAATGCTTATCTCCGATGCCGATGGCGTAAACAACCGTTTCTGCTTCAATCGCTTTTTCAACGGCTGTGCTGCGTTTCACCCGGCTACTTGTGTCCTGTCCATCCGTCAGCAGAATGATTGCCCGCCTCCTTTGACCCGGACCGCGGGCTAATACTTCGCTGGCACTTACCATTAGCGCATCCCAGATTGCGGTGGAGCCTTCCTGCGGCACACCCACACCCGGCCCCGATGCTATTCCTCCTATCGGTTTACCGGAACCAGGATAGGATGGCAGAGCAACATCGACGCGGTCTAATGCCTTGTAGAGATCAATTACACTACTCGTAAGCGGCTGTTCCAGGAAGGCGTGATCGGTAAAAGGAATTATTGCTGCCTGGTCCTCTCGTACACGAATGATTGTTTCAATAAATGATCGCGCCGCTACTTTCTCTTCGGTCAAAGTTCTTTCTTCCGACGCACTTACATCTATCAGGAAGGCGATCGAGAGCGGCCGATCGGTTTCGTGCTGAAAAACGAGTATCTTTTGTGGCTCACCATCCTCCAGCACCCGAATATCTTGTTCTCCCAGAGTGGTGACGAAGCGATGCTGTTTATCGGTCGCTGTAAAAAGGAGATTCGTGACATCAGTCTCGACTCGTACTACTTCATCGACCTGATCGGATGAACTTTGGGCTCTTACTCTCTCCTGAAAAATAGCCTCCGGGCTGCAAATCAGGATTAGAAAGAATAAACAGAATTGGGCGATGAACGCTGGCTTTGCGGCATTACCGTCGATCTGCCTTCGTTTACTTCTATAAGAATTGTGTTTGGCGCCGGCAGGCATTCGCTGATGAGGTCTAGATGAGCGTAGCAAAGTCCAGGTTGTCTTTGAGAGAATTACTTCGTAACCCGACAACTGTGCCAAGTAAGTTCACCCTTCTCCGATAAGAACCTCAGCAGAGAAGAGCAGAGGTCACTAGTTCCGAAATGAATGGTCCAGCGCTTCGATCTTACGGAGCAAACCCGGCCAGGCTAGCTGAGCACCCAGACCCACCGTTACAACATTGAGCTGTTGGGCCATTCTGGCCAGAATCAGCTCCGGAACCGACACTAGTTGCGCACCTCCTGATTGAGCGAGAATCTGGATCTTACACGCGCGCTCCAACAGAAACATGGAGAGGAATGCTTCTGCTACGCTTTTGCCGACTGTAAGTAAGCCGTGATTTCTCAGGATCATACAAGTCTTATGGTCGAGGTCCTGGACCAATCGTGGTTTTTCTTCTTCTTCAAGCGCCAATCCTTCGTAATCATGGTAAGCAAGCGAAGACAGCGCGAACATTGCCTGTTGCGATATCGGCAGGAGGCCGTGCTTTTGTGCGGAAACTGCTATGCCGTAGTCGGTGTGGAGGTGCATTACGCAAATTGCGTCTTCCCGTGCCTCATGAACAGCACTATGGATTGTAAATCCGGCGGGATTAATGAAATAAGTAGACTCCATAACGATATTACCGCGCAGGTCGACCTTTACGAGATCCGAAGCTCTGACCTCATCGAACATCATGCCATATGGATTGAGCAGAAAGTGATGCTCCGATCCTGGAACTCGGGCCGAGATGTGCGTAAAGATGAGATCATCCCAACCGTAGAGAGCAACCAGACGATATGCGGCGGCCAGATCTACGCGAGTCTGCCATTCCTCTTCGGAGACTTGGTCGCGCACACTCGAAACGTTCTTCTGGACAGTACTGCTCATTCGCTTTCTCCTTCAGCCAATCCGATACGCCTGGCCGGCAATCATAGCATAGACATACCCGAGCCCAGACCTGCCGTTTCATAGTGTTTCCCGTGGCGATTTCAGAAAATGACACGGTGGATCTGCATGCTCAAGTTGTATGATCTGACAATTGATCTAAGCCCATATCCCTTCAATGTGCAAAGCATAGGAGGCAAAATATACGTTGCTTTCGCGAAGCAGGATGAGGATAAGGAAGACGAGGTTGCGGGACCGGGATTTGGTTTTGTGGATGCCTTCGATTCGAGTGGCGCTCTGCTCCTGCAGCTGAAATCAGGGCGCTGGATGAACGCGCCCTGGGGCGTTGCGCTCGCGCCAGCCAACTTTGGCAAGCTGAGTGGTAGATTGCTGGTGGGTCAGCTTGCTAGCGGCGAAATTGCCAGGCATCCGGGCTACTGCCCTCGACCAGAACCCATCAGCTTCTCTCACCAAATGCACCGGGCAGCGCGGGCCTACTTAAACTCGAATGATTTGACGTACTCGAGAAACGCCTGGTCCCAGTGGGCTACAGTCTTTTCTGGACCGACAAGTTTAGCAAAATACGGGCCCTTGGGAGTTTCAACTACAGCAGCTTTCAGCCGATAGTTCTTCTTTGTATCCAGGGCGCCACTCCCGGGAGACATTTCCGCACTGTACGTTCCCGCCAGATCGAGGGTTGTTACTTTCAAACCATTAACCTCAAGTGCTTCGCTTTTGGCTTTGTCTCTAGAGGAACTACCGTCTGCCTGGACCATCTGGCCCGTCCAACGTTCAATGTTAGCCTGGACCGAACCACCCTGGCCCGCACCGAAGTAATAGACCACAAGAATTGCGTCCTCCCCGTCTCCCTGGACCTTCGGTAGTTTGTACTGAGCGACGCGCATGTTAGAAGTAGGATGCTCTGTGATCCAGCCTTCCGGGACTTTGTAATGCAATTCACCCGTGGGACTTACGGGAGACTGCGTGGCGGTCGGCGCGCTACCTCTTAAGGTAGAACTGGAACAACCGCAGCTCAAGAGTGAGAAGCCCAAAAGTATGACCAGTCCAGCAACGATCTGCTTTATATTCCGCATAACCGGTATGTTGTCGAGTTCGATCTGCGGGGTTCGAGTGACAATCATAGAGTGGAGCACTTCCTTAGTTCTCCTTTGTTGGATCTTGTAAACTCCTTAATATCTCATTAGCAACGCGTTTACCACTTGCTAAGGCGCCATGAACTGTTCCCACATGACCTTCGCTGCTGGTTGCCTCTCCCGCAAAAAAGAGAGTGTTTTCGGCCGGGCGAGATAAGACCATTTGGGCCTCGACACCATTAACCGGAACGTAACTGTAGGCTCCATGTGAAAAAGCGTCGGAGTACCAATTATGCAGATATGAGCATTCCAGGAGCTCTCGAAGGTAACTGTGATCCACTTTTAAAATGGTTGCCAGCGAACCAATGGCCTGGTCCATAATGAACCGCTCATCACGGTAGATGAGACTCTCTGAGTTTGGTCCACCGGCCCAACCAACAAATATCGGAACCCGAATCGGCAATTGCGTCCACCAGGACGCAAAGGTAACATCTGAGGAATGAATGAAACCCAAGTCAACCAACCTTTCCTGATCTCCCTCACAGGGAAGTTCCAGCGATTCCCAGAAACGCTCGCGAAACACTAGGACCACTCTCACAACGTTTCCCATAGCTAGCGTCCTAATCGCTTCCTGCTTCTCTTGAGCCAGTTGGGGATTGAATTTCACAGCCCCATCGTCGTTGATCTGCAAAACCCCCAAAGGCAAGGTCACCACCGCCAGCGTAGCTTTGAATCGCCGTTCTTCATTTGCTGAGTCACAGACAATCTCAACCATCTTGCGATGCCAATGCACTTCCTTCACCACAGTCTTCAAGTGAATTGCCGTACCCCGGCGCCTGGCACTTTCGGCGAGCCACTCGATTAAGCCGCCATAGCCACCTATAAAGCGAAATTGGTGGTCGCCGCCGATTCGGTCAGACGCCTTGTTGGCCCGAATCAAGCCACGAATACCGATGATCCGTGTGTCTGCAGCATGAAATCCTTCCACATAACGAGTCGCCATAGATTTTGCTTCCTGTGTTTTCTCGTTATTTGGTAACCAGTCGAGGAACTCCTGAAACGAACAATCAGTATCACCGACTCGCGCCATCTCCTCCATGATGTCGTTCACCTGCAGCCAAAACTCAGCCGATTTCATGAGTGTTCCGTCACTCAGGTACCAATGCCTGTTGGTTACATCACAGAGAAGCAATTTAGCCGGCCCTACCAGATCGAAGATTTCGGGCGGTTTTCCATGGACAAACTCAGCGCCTAGTTCAATGGGCAGAGATGTCGATTGATCTTTATAAGTGAAGATTCGTCCGCCAACCCGGTCACGGGCCTCGAGAACGATTACCCGAAGTCCACTCGCACTCAGGGCTGAAGCTGCACTCAATCCTGCAGCTCCGGCTCCGATGATTAGAATGTCGGCCTGATCACCTGAGGCGGTGGCAGTCTGTTTCGTTCTGTTCAATCTCTTGGCTCTCTTCTTCCCGGTGCGGAAAGGGATGGGTCGAGGATATTCGTTGTGCGCTCAGTGACGCTTCCCGAAAAATGGGGAGAAGTTTCTCCTTCATCGATGATTTGCGGGGAACCTGGTTCTACGGCAGCGCTCGACTCCGGCGCGGATGACAAACTTGCGGTGGTTGAGGGACGAATCAGCAGACCCGCGACTATGTGGCCCAGTCCTGACAATGCTGGAAGCAAACCGATAAGCCAGAAGACGTGCACTACTGGTTCGATTTCAAAAGGAGTCTTGGCAATCCAGTCAGGAGGCAGCTTCAATACCAGAGAGCCAGTCAGGTAATACAGAAAAATCGTTATGGCAATTCCGCTGAATAACGAGATTGTGCCCTTTGTAATATGCTTTTCGCGGCGACGTTGGGGACTTTGCTCCGCCCTGAATTGCACCCACCAGGGTTTGGAGATCTCTTGATTCGGTGTTTTCACGATCTCCTTGTTCATCTGATCGAGCGCGTGGCTGATATCTTCCGAGACTTGTTCCAGCTTAAGATTTCTCATCATCTCCTTGATTTTCGGCAGCGGTCCGCGATCACTCCTGGCTATGGCTTCGCTAAGCGAAACTGCTTTGCCAATTACCTTGAGATTGGCGCCGCAGGAGCGGCAATACTGCTGGCCGGAAGGCGATTCAGTTCCACATTGTGGGCAAAACATAATTTCGAACTCAATTGGCAATTGCTGGCAAATTAAAGACCCATTAGCTCCTTCACATATTTCGGCGCTGGCGATCCGAAGGATAGCATCAGGTCATGCATTCGCCGGTAGTCCACCGGGCGACCCAGCTTGGCTTCATAAGCTTTGCGAATATCGCTCACTTCAAGATTGCCAACATAATAGGTGGAGAGCTGGGTTGAGGAGAGACGAGCACGGCGCCATTTGCCCGCAGCTTCTCCTTCTTCCTGATAACCCTCATTCATCATAAATTCTATGGCTTCTTTTTCAGTCATCCCGGCAGTGTGGATTTTCTGATCGATAATCGCATTGATGATCACCCGCAGTCGCATCTTAAGTTGCTGCATTCGTACTTCAGGTCCTCCATAACCGCGTTCGGCCATCAGTTGCTCGGCGTATACTGCCCAACCTTCGATAAAGCTACCACTGTTAAAGATGGCCCGCACTTTTGTTGGTGCCGAAAATTTATTTGCATGAGCTAGCTGGACATAGTGACCAGGCATTGCCTCGTGAACGGTCAAGTCCTGGACCATGTAGTTGTTATATTCTCTGAAGAATGATTCCACTCGCGTGTTGGTCCAATCTGACGGGGTAGGCGAGATCTCGAAGAAAGTTTCACCATTTTTCTCGAAAGGACCAGCGGAGTCACACGATGCTACGGCGACGCCACGCTTAAACTCCGGCAACACTATGACTTTCACCGGTTCGGAGGGAACCGTAACCAGATTGTTGGTGCGAACGAAGTTGGTTGCTCGTTGTAATTCCTGTTTAGCGAGTGGCACGATAGTATCGTTTGTAGGATGAGCTTCAGTTAGTTTTGTCAAGACAGCTTTTACTACTCCGGCCTGGTCTTTTAAATGAGCAGCATCGCTGCGTTGCGGAAAATACTTTGTATAAAGTGGCACGGCCACCTCATACATGGTGTCTTGCGTGACCTTCAAATCCGGCTCCGCACGTGCCAGGATTTCTTCTTTGGTGAGGTCAGAGTCGAGTGCAAACTTCAGTTTCTGCCGAAATTTTTGTTCACCAAGCCGAAAATCTGCAGTTGACCTGGGAAGCAATTCTTCCCGCAACCATTTACCGTATACCTCTAGAGCGGAAATGGCTTCAGATTGTGCTGAGGCCAGTTCGACCTTGAGGTCCGGCACCTGCTCGATGAACTGCTTCAGATCGTTCCGAATAAGATTTATCGCGCCCTGGTTCTGTTGAATGGCGGTTTCCGTATTAATGGCTGGCGGGTTCTTTAAATTAGCCTTTGCCTGGGCGACCGCACCCGGAATCTGTTTGAGGCGCTCTCTGACACTAAGTAGGCGTTCTTTGAGGGGAGCGTAATCGCGAGCGACCAAGGTATAGACTGGATTGCCAAAGTTATATTGCAGCGGGTTCCACTCGTATTCGCGAAGCGTATCAAGCCGGAAAAGATCATATTCGATTCGAGTGCGCATAATCCGGTAATCAACGCTATTGACTTTACTCAAGTTCGCGGGCGAAATCTGACTCATCGCCTTCAGGTATTCCTGATCAAATTTGCGCCTTCGCTCAATCTGCGCTGGCGTGTGATCGTCGAGCCGGCTATCAAAGCGATGATCTCCCAGATCGGACGCTTGTTCCGGATTCATTTCCAGGTATTTCTGAATATAGTCTCTTGCCAGTGTCTCAAATCTCTGATCGTCAGTTTCGCGGGTGTTGTGAGCCAGGGCGCCCAGGGTGAGGGAAAACACCAGCAGCAGCGACGAAATTGTTAATGTTGCGTCCATTTATTTGATCCTTCCCCATCGCATTTCCATACTCCTTTTCCCATGCCGTCGTCCGCCCTTACAGTGCGGACTATAAAAAATCGAATTACCGCTAAAGAATAAGGGATTAATTGCCGATTAGGATAGCGGGCAAGACTCTCTTAAGGCGAGTCTCTGCGCAATCTGACCTGTGACTTGTTTAGAAATAGGGTGATTCTAGAGATGCAGACCTTTATTGCAAGACAACCAATTCTCGACCGGCAGAAGAAAGCTTTTGCCTACGAAATACTATGCCGGCCCCACGTGGAAGGTGCCTCCGAGTTATCGGATATTGATCAGGAGTTCGCTCAGGTGGTCACTGATATCGGCACTTTTCTGGAACTGAAGCACCTGCGCCAGGGGCGAAAAGCCTTCGTCAAGACGCCGCCGGACCTTCTACTCAGCGGTCACTTGAGCAGGCTGTCTAAAGAGCTCGCAATAATTAAGATCGTGGATTTGATCGAGCCAACCAGAGAGATCGTTGCAGCTTGCGAAATGTTTAAGCGCTCAGGCTACAGTATCGCTGTTCAAGTTCTCTCTGATCACAAGGAATTGGAACCCTTAATCGAATTAGCAGATTTCGTAAATGTCGATTTGCTTTCCACCCGAACAGACACGCAGGTTCAATTGCCGCAGCGGTACGCAAAGGGGAAGCACTTCATTTCTGAGAGAGTTGAAAACGAAGCTGCCTTTCGTCATGCCCAGGAGATGGGTTACGAGTATTATCAGGGTTCTTTTCTAAATCGGCCTGTCAATCTTGGTCTAAAGAGTATTCCAAGCTTGAAGCTCCATTATCTTCAGCTGATACAAGAAGTGAATAAGCCTGATTTTGACTTCAACAAACTCGAAGGCATCATCAAACAAGACCTGTCTTTGTCCTTCAACCTGCTTCGCTATATAAATTCTGCATTATTTGGCACAGCCAGGGAGATCCAGTCCATACGCCAGGCGCTGGCGCTACTCGGCGAAATGGCTGTGCGAAAGTGGGTATCGCTGGTTGCCCTAACCCAGATGAGTCAGGACAAATCGGAGGAACTTCTCATTCAGGCTGCCGTCAGAGGCAAGTTCTGCGAATCAATCGCTCCTGCGGTGCGACTGGGACACAGAAGGGAAGAACTCTTTCTGATGGGGATGTTCTCGTTGCTTGATGCCATTTTGGATCGCAGTATTAATGAAACACTGAGTGAAATCCCCTTGGCCGCCGACATTAAAGATGCCCTGACGGGCGTTACAAATGAATTGCACGAGGTGTATCAGTATGCTATGGCGTACGAAGATGGCGATTGGCATCGCGTCTGGACCTATGGTGCAAGGTTGGTGACCGATGAGGCATTGTTGCCGAAGCTTTATATCGATTCGGTGAGTTGGGTTGAAGAAAATCTGCGGTGCGTTTCACCGGGCACAAAGACACGGTGACGTTGAATGGCTTTCCCAGTTGGGCGGGGACAGGGTCCACCTTCCTAACCTGAAAGGCTGCTGAGGTTGAGTGGGCCAGTCTAAGGGTTGAATGGCTCCTGGCCGGGCGGGAGACATGCTGTCTATCGGCCCGCGCTTAGCCTCCTGCACCTGCCGCCTGCGTCCTGCTCCTAGCTCCTAGCGTACTACCCCCCTGCCGCCTGCCGTCTGTCTCCTGCCTTCTAGCTCCCGTCTGGGCCAAGTTGAATCGCCGGTTCGCAAAGCACAGGGAAGGTCACGGAATTGGCAATGAAGCAGAGCTGGTGGGCTCGCTCGTGGAGCTGCAAAGCCAACTCTTCATCTGCATCTGCGTTGATTTTTACCTTGGGATACAAGGTGACCTGAGTGAAGCGCCCGCCGCCAGCGCTCGTTTCGATCATGATGCCTTTTGCGTCATCTTCATAAGCACTGACCACAATTCCAGCTTCTGCACAAAGGTGCAAATACCAAAGCATGTGACATGCCGACAGTGAGCCAACTAACAGTTCCTCGGGATTGTAACGTGACTTGTCGCCGAGAAACGCCGGTTCTGCGGAAGCGGCGATTTCCGGCTTGCCGCTGGCAGAAATCGTATGGTCTCTTTTATATGAGCGGTAATTGGAGGTCCCATTGCCTGGATTGCCTCTCCAGGTTACGTTCACGAAATAGCGATGTTCTCGGGAGTCTTGCGTCATTTGCTCTAATTGCTCAAAAATCATTAGTGATCAGGTGGCGGTCGTAACCGGCTGCAACGAGCTGATGATACGCTGAGGACACTTCATCGGGAATTGGCTGAGGGATCTGGAAACCGCGCTCTGCATACAGTCGGATTCTCTGCAGGTCTCCCACCATAATACTTACCACAAAGTCTCGAGACAGTTCGGGCGACGAGTACCTGTCTAAGTAGTCAGCGAAGGATACCTGCGGAGAGGTGACGGTAACCCGCTTCTCGGGCCAAAGCTTTCTAAACGTCGCGTAACTTCTGCGTTCCATGTAAGGCTTCTGCACCAGGATAATATGTTGCGGATTGATTTGCTTCTCGGCTAAGAGACTTCTGGTGAACAGAATATTTTCCGCCGTGTTCGTTGATTTATTCTCGATCAGGATCTTCTCTTCAGGTACGCCCGCACGAATCGCAATCTCGGCGAACGTATTAGCCTCCGGCAGGGTCCACATTCTCTTCGTAATGGCGCCGAATCCGCCGGAGAAGATTAGTAACGGAGCCCAATTTTCCAGGAACAATTGCGCGCCTCGTTCCGAGACCGACAAATCGTGACTACAAAGCACGAGTATTGCATCCGCTCTCGCTAGCCGATGCTTCAGTTGATGATAGTGCCAGATCTTCTCTGCCAGCCTAAATACTTCACTGGTCATTTCTGTAACAGATGAAGACAGGACCATTGGGCCATTCCCATTTTGCTATGCGGTCAGGTTGTGTTTTGCGCTGAGCGAGTTATTCCATAGATAAAGACTTCATTACCGAACAATTCCGATCGCCCTTCAAGAATCTCGCCGAGCCGCTCGGCTACTCTGATGGAAGGTTGATTATCGGGGCGGATAATGCTGATGACGTGCTCGCGATCCAGCTTGGTGAAGGCATAAGTGAGCGCGGCACGAGCCCCTTCCGTTGCGTAACCTTTACCCCATGAGGCGCGTTCGAGCGTCCATCCAAGCTCAAAACCTGGCCATCCGGCCGGGTTAAAAAAACCAATTCGCCCGATCAAACGCCGGCTCGATCTCTCCGCAACAGCCCAAACACCATAACCTAGCAGGTGCCAATGACCGACCAGACAAGCCATGTGTCGCCAGGACTCTTCGCGGGTTAATGGTTTTCCGCCAAGGTAACGCATGACCTCCGGATCTGCGCAGATGCCAGCATACGGCTCGAAATCATCCTCGCGCCACATCCGGAGAATCAGTCGCTCCGTCTCGAGTTCTACCATGGAGACAGACTAACAGGGCCAAGGTTTTTCCGCTAACGGACTACTAATACAGGTTTGCAGTCAGGAAGTCAGCTCTGCTCGAGTCCCAGATTTAAAGATTGAGTCGCTAATTGTCGCGATCAGACGGCGCAGACCTCACTCGCGAGGGATCCGATTACTCGTGTAACGCGTTCAAGCTCCGCCTTGAGCATTTGAAACGTCACTTCAGCATCAATCAGATCGCCTTGTTTTCCTTTTGTTTCAAGCGCCAGTGACAACTCGTAGGCCGTCTCTGCGCCAAAGTTCGACACCAATCCCTTCATGCTGTGTGCGGACCGGTGTAACAACTTAACATCGCCGGTTTGGATAGCTCCCTGGATTTCTTCCAGCATGGCCGGGCATTCGGTTACGAACATTGCCGCAATCTCTCGTAGCAATTCTTCATCGCCACCCAGACGCTCCCGTTCGGCCTCGAGGTCAAGCTTTGGCTCGTCGTTGTCCATGTGTGACTCCTCAACTTTAGTTATGGGGGTAACTTCGTTCGCTTCAGTTGCTTGCATAACCGCCAACCGCTGAAGCGCTTCCGTCAGCTGCTGAACCTTTATTGGCTTAGGAACATAGTCATCCATTCCAGCTTCAAGGCAGCGTTCGCGGTCACCCTTCATCGCGTGGGCTGTCATAGCAATAATCGGAAGGTGTTTACCAGTCGTCTGCTCCATTTCTCTAATTGCCGCAGTTGCCTCAAACCCACTCATTATGGGCATCTGCACGTCCATTAACACGAGATCGAACCGGCCGCGTTGCAAAGCATCTACTGCCTCGGCGCCATTACCGGCCAATGAGACTCGGTGACCCAGCTTTTCCAACAGACGTAGTGCCAGTTTCTGATTGATCGCATTATCCTCTGCCAGCAAGATGTCGAGGGTTGGCCCAAGTGGCTGCGTCTCCTTTTCTTGCTCTGCCTGGATGAGTGTTGACCGTTCACTAACTGGCTTGAGATCGAGGACCTGCAGTATTGCGTCCAGCAACTCTGATTGTTTGATTGGCTTGTACAGATAGGCAGCTATTCCAAGATCGCGACAACGAGCGCCATCGCTACCGCGATGACCCGACGTCAGCATCATGATGGAGGTATTTTTACAGATAGGATGTTGTTTCATCAGTTCGGCCAAACTGAAACCATCCATCCCCGGCATGTGACAATCGAGCAAAGCGAGGGCAAACGGCTGGTTGGTTCGCTCAGCCTTGAGCACCATTGCCAATGCTGCCTCACCGGAATCAACCGCCGTGGGTTTCATCTGCCAATGTGTCAGCACTTCCGCGAGAATGAATCTGTTGGTCTCGTTATCATCGACGACCAACACGGGCAGATCCTCGATGCTGCAGCGTTCCGTGGTAGTTGGTCTGACCAGTTGATCTTTCTGCATCCGGAAGTTTGCGGTGAAATGAAAGGCGCTGCCTTGACCCAACTTGCTCTCCACCCAGATTTTGCCACGCATCAGATGCACCAGACGCGAAGAGATCGTCAGACCAAGACCAGTGCCGCCAAAATGGCGTGTGGTCGAGCTATCAGCCTGGGAAAAAGCTTCGAATATCAAGTTCTGTTTGTCGGCAGGAATACCAATACCGGTATCGCTAACTGTAAAGTGCAAAAAGACGTCATCATCATTTTGCTGCTCCATCGTGGCTCGCACTACGACCTCACCTGCTGCTGTGAATTTGATGGCATTGCCCAAAAGATTGACTATGATCTGCCGCAATCGTCCCGGGTCGCCCGCCAGATTATCGGGAACGTCAGAAGCTACATGAAATGCTAACTCCAGTCCCTTTTGATCTGCCCGTAGAGCAAGCGTTTTCAAAGTGTCGCCCAGCATATCTCGAAGACTAAAATCAGTCTCTTCAAGATCCAGTTTGCCCGCCTCGATCTTAGAGAAATCGAGTACGTCGTTGATCACCGAAAGCAGTGCGTCGGCGGAAGCTTTAACCATCGATAAGTACTCTCGCTGCACTGGCGTCACGGTCGTGTCCAGCGTCAGTTCGGTCATCCCAATAATGCCATTCATAGGCGTTCGGATTTCGTGGCTCATATTGGCAAGAAATTCCGACTTGGCGCTGTTGGCTGCCTGGGCCGCCTCTCGCAGTGAGGCTTCGGTCTCAAATTGCTGGCGTATGAACTTTGTCTGTTGTCGCACTCTCCGGCGGAGCACAACCAACCAGGCGAGTACTGTCAGTACCACAATACTCAACCCGCCTACTACCCAAAGAATTCGTCTGAGATTCCACCAGGGAGCACTACTAAGCACCACAACATCTTCCGGGGAGCGTAGCAGTAGCCGGAAGGATTGGATAGAAACGTGGTGAACCAAGGCTGAGGCAGGATTTGGAGAGTTGTCGATTTCATCAACGCAAACTCCTGTTAACTGCAGCAGACTGCCGGAGCGCAGCGTGGCAAGATCTCGACCGGATCGGCTGGTTTCGACAATAGCGTTGAAAGTACGTTGGCCCGCCTGCAACGTCAACACCTCTCCTCTCGTATTCTCCGTTCGGTCCAATAAGCGGGCTTCGATCCGAACCAGTTGCGAGTCGTAATTTCCACTTAATGCCTCTTCGGCCAAGATGAAGACGGGTTGCGGCGGTGGTGCGGTTCCGCTCTTTTGAAAAGTGGCAGCCTGCAGAAGTGGCGTCTCTTCGCCTTCTACTACAAAACCTATTGCATCCAGGCGATCACCGGGGGCAACTGTTGTATTCTGTTGCGCCTGGATGCGCAAACCGCTCGTGGCATCCTTGATGAAGATCAAACCTCCGGGGAGCTGGAGTGTAACAACTCCCTGCACCCTTACCCGATGCCCATTCGCTTCGCCCGGGCTGTACTGCAAGAGAGTGTTGATTGGTCGAATGGGTAACGCGTTAGGATTGGCGGGTGGGGGTTGGAGGATCGACATATAATCAAGACTCGGCACAAAAATTTGAATGCCGACCATCTGTCTTCTCTCGTTGAAAACCGTGCCGCAGACGCCGCGAACGCGTATCTTTGCGTCCACGAACTTAGCCGAAATTTGCGGATTTTCATTGCCGGGAATGACGGCTTTGAACTCGTGCACACCCGAGACTAGCGAAATGTGTGTATGTTTATCCTCAAACCGAACATTCTGTACTATCGCCTCTGCCTCGACCCAATCGCTGTCATAATTGCCGGAAAACAGGTCGTCAATCGATAAAGCCGAGGGCTTCGGTAGCGCTGCGGCGCCTAAAATCACTACCTCGGGATCCTCTATAACAGGTGCGAAGTCCCCTGGTCCGCTTTGGCCGCGAATCTCCACCAGTTGGCCAGTCTTCAACTGAAGATTCTCTCGCCGTCCCGTATTAACAAAGATGCCCCCAGTCGAGTCCTGAACGAAAGCAAACTTCCAATCAGGCGTAAAGTAAGTCACGACACCGCGAATGCGGATGGGGTATTTTCGTTTGGCCTCACCCAGCATCAACTCGTGAACTTGCTTTACGGTATCAAGCAGTTTCAGCGCCCCTGTTTGTGGACCATGTTCAGCAAATTGATTGGTGCTTTCTGGCCCCTCAAAGGTCTTGCTGATCTCACGGAATATGGCGTCCTCGAGGACGAGGCCAGAAGCCTGGCGAGTGGGAAAGCCCAGCACGTCTATATGACTGCCCAGTTGAATTGATGCGGTCTGGTCAATTTTTACAACCAGCCCACCTGTATTATCGCGAACAAATAGCTCACCCACAGCATCCTGGGTCACCACACCTTGTACTCTCACACGATGAATATTGGGTTTAGTAGTCCTGAGTTCTAACAAATTTTCAATGGATCGCAGCGGAATCGAAAACGGATCATCCACGCTCGGCGTTTCGACTGTTAAATATTGAGGACTGGGAACTAACAGCTGTATGCGAATGGCTTCTCTTTGTGAATTAAAGATTGTATAGGCCACACCGCTAATTTTTACTTTGGCATCAGCCAGTGAGGTGTAGAGAATTGAATGCTGATCGGCAACAGACGCTTTAAACTTGCCTTCTTCCGTGGCCATCTCCAATGATAGACGGAAATTGTTATCGACGACCGCGGAACGGACTGTACCGGCGAGTTCTACCAATTCGTAAGAGTAAGCACCCGAGGCTAGTTGTTTCAGCGACACTGCTTTGGGTTTTGACATCCCCGAAGTGTTCAGGCTGTTGAATTTTGAGGCGATGACAATGTTTGAATCCTCACCTCGGCCAGTAAAGCCCTCGATTTCCGCTTCTCGTCCCACAGCGACAGCTCCATCCATGTGGGAAGGATCGATGAAAATTCCAGCGGTCCTATCCTGCAAAATCAGGGTTCTGGTTCTGTCCAGGTAGTAAGTGCAGGTGCCGCGCAGCCGTACAGGATATCTACGTTCAGCCTCGTCGGGAGAGAGGTTGCGTACTTGTTCCGCGGTCGTCAGGACTGAAGAGTTCTCTTTGTGCGAAGCGCGTTGACAGCCAAATGGAAAAATCACCGCCAATCCCACCAGAAAAATCAAGTACCAGTGACGGAGGAGAAGAGACGTGTTGGCTAATGGGATTGTCATGTAGCGTCGTTAGGCGTGTGGGCACCGCAGGCCTCAGGATACAGTTGGTGCCCTGTACCATATCGACAGAATTGCGACTTGACTTTAGTAATTGCTGAACATTGGACGGATCCGGCCAAAATCGTGAATTGTGGAGGGGTATTAGTCGGCTTTGGTAGGTAAGAGAAACAGCGCCAAGCTAAGGAGAGCCAGGGGACAGGGGCCAAGAGGAGAAGCGAAAATGGGGAAAAGGCTAAAAAGCGCAGCGGGTGAAGCACTTTCACCTGTTCCCCTTTGCCCTTTTACGCCTGTCTTTCCCAGCATAGATCTGATTAGGAATTATAGTGTTGCTATTCTGCGCTGCAAAAACCCGGGTAGGAGGTAACAAAGCCCGCGGTATTCACCTCGAGTTCCGCAACAAAGTTCCCGCCGCCACTCTCATATCGATAAACGAGGTCACCTAGTCGGCGATAGCTCTGCTGCAATGGTTCCAGGGTGAAGCCGGGAAAGCGGAGCCATGCTGCCTTTACCTGGGCCTCGGAACCAACTGCAAGTTTAAGTCTCCGAATAGGCAGAAGATTCGTGGAGGGGCTGAAATTGAGGTCCACATCAGTGCTTCCGGCGAGCGCAGGAGAGGCAGAGCCATTGATCAACCATGTTCCGGAAGAGTGTAAGACTTCCACATCGATCACTTGTTCACCCACGCAGCCGCTCACGTGGGCCGATTCAGTGAACCACTGCTCGTCACAGACAATTTGATACTGGAGTCGGCAGGGCTTCTGCTCATGCAGAAACACCGCCACTCCGATCAACAATTGTCGATTGGGTTGCTCTATTAGCCGCGCATATTCGTGACCGGGTCGGTCCAGCCTACGCCACAGAATTGCTTCGTTGCTCACTGAGTAATCCCAATATTAGTTATCCGCCGTGACATCTCACCCTTGCAGTACCAGAGGCAGCTCGACAAAGCTCGCCGCACCACGTGTGTGGTAAATTCGTTGATTAGTCTTCCGATAGTCCTCCGGCTTAGCCCAGAATATATTTGGTACGAAGGTCTGCGGATTACGATCATAAAGTGGAAACCAACTCGATTGCACCTGGACCATAATCCGGTGCCCGGGTAGGAAAACGTGATTCGCGGTGGGCATGGCAAATCGATAGAGCAGAGGGCTGTTAGCGGCAATGGGTTTTGGTGTAGCCAGGCTCTCGCGGTAGCGGCCGCGAAAGATGTCAGCCGAGACCATCAATTGATATCCTCCAAGCGGCGGTTGTTCGGCAACTTCATCTGGGTACACATCGATCAATTTAACCACCCAATCAGAATCCGTCCCGCTTGTGGAGGCAATTAGATTTGCAATCGGTTCACCGCTGATCTTAACCGCAGCAGTCAATTTATCTGAGACGAAAACTGCGACATCCGGACGGCCTGACATTTCTCGCTGGTCGTCAACCAGCCATTGCCGCCAGGTGCTGTCTGAAGCGCCAACCGGGCGATTTGGGCGTGAGCGATACGGAACAGGCTTTGCCGGATCTGAGATGTATTCAGCAAAGGACGGCTCGCTGGATTTCGGTTCCGCAAAAACTAACTTCTCGCCGGCGCTGAGATATAGTGGTGTGGCTCGCACAGTGCAGCCGTTTGAACAACCGGCGGGCCAGGCAGGTAGTCGTCGCCAGGTGTTCGTGCCTGTTTCGAAGGCGGTTACCGGCGCAATATCGGCCTTAGGAGCATCATCTTTCAAGTATTGGTCCAGAAATGGTCGCAATACTTCCCGCCGAAAGTAGAGCGACGTATCACTGTTAAATTTCAGGGCGCCCAGTGTGCTGCCGTCGCGAATCTCCTGGCCATGGTGCCAAGGTCCCATTACCAGAAAGACCTTGTCGTTAGCGGTATCTTTCGGCTTGATGGCCTTATAGACCGCGATGTCGCCATAGATGTCTTCCTGATCCCAGAGACTATGGACCAGCATTACCGGTACTTTCAGGGACTGGTTTGTCAGGATCTTGTCCACAGCTTGATCCCGCCAAAAACTGTCGTAACTCGGATGTTCCAGCAACTTCCGCCAGAAGCCAACCTGCTCCAACCCCCGGCGACGGCCGAGCTCCCCAGCCGATCCGGCTTGCAGGTACATATCGTAGTCGTCGTACCGGCTGGACCACCACTTCGCATCATTCGTGCGAGTCGCTTCCTGGTCATAGATGTAGGGCATATTCTGCTGACGAAAAGCTCCATTGTGAAACCAGTCGTCGCCCATCCAGCCGTCAACCATGGGATTCATAGGTATCGAGACCTTGAGCGCGGGATGGGGATCAACGAGAGCCATTAAAGGCAAGAAACCGTCGTAAGAAATACCAAGAATACCGACCTTGCCATTGCTCTCAGGTATGTTTCTTACCAGCCAATCAATCGTGTCATAGGTATCAGTGGCGTGATCGACTGCTGTCGGGTTCTGCGGTCCCCGCAAAGGACGATTCATGACGTAATCGCCTTCGGAATCGTACTTACCGCGAACGTCTTGCACCACGCGGATATAGCCGCCCTCGACAATCACCTCGGTGGCGTTGTCATAGCCGGTAAGGATCGGACCAAGATGAGCGCTCTCGGAGTGACTAGTTAGCGAGGTGGCGCTGTAAGGCGTACGGGTCAGGAGAATAGGAGCGCGTTTGCCGCTTGCTTCCTTTGCATCCTTGGGAATCAGAATTACTGTGTGAAGTTTTACGCCATCGCGCATCGGGATCATCACTTCCCGACGGATGTAGTCAAAACCCTCGTTTGTTGGCTGGAACTTTGCCGGAGTCTCACCGGGCAGCGTTTTGACCTGGGGCGTCTGGGCCATGGCCGTTTCGCTAACCAACAGCATCATGAGGTTCAGTCCAGTGAAAAACAACAAAGTTCGAATGGGTCTTATCTTCACGTTCGTAGTTGTTTCCATCTAGGTTCCTTTAAGTCGCGGGGAGTTCCGCGGAATTATTGTATTTCTCATCTCTGTCGTTTGTGTTTATCTGTGGCCACTTGGTGATTCCACGCCAGCAAGGCGCACGATTGTGTCTAGTAGATGATCGAGCACGGCCTCAGGATCACTACAACGACCGGTGTGTACCGGGGAAGTTTGGATGATAGTGCTGCGGGGTGCAGTGAGCCAATGAAAGCGCTCGCGCTGCGATAATTGACCTATCAGGCCAGCATCCTCGCCGCCAGCGCAAACGGCGGGAATACTTGCGAGATGGTCCCTTATCAAGCCGACTTCCAGCGTCGGATCCAGGGCCATCAAGCGTTGCTCATTTATTTCAATGCGAGCCTCGAGAAATTCTTTCGCGGGACATGAAACTATCACACCGGCGTTCATGAACTCTTCACGGTCAACCTTCGGCACCACACGAATTATCGCGTAGTCATAAGTGTAATGATCGGGCACGGATGGCCTCCTCGACAAAGGCATGCGGCGGTTCCAGGCGGTTGAGCAGGTATTCGACGTACCCGTCACGACACCGATCGCTTATCAGTGGCGAGTGGTCGTCAACCAGCCACGAGTCAGGAATGAGTCTGACCAGGCGGACGATCGCTTCAGGCGATAAGTGCTCAACCATGTCGCAGTCGACCTCCGCAAGAGCGTCAGCAAACTGCAGCAGAACATGATCTTTTATTCGCGGAAAAGAGTCTTGAATTCGTTCCCGATAATTGGTCCACTGGTGGTGAAAATAAAGAGAAGCGCCATGATCAATGAGGAATAGTCGGCGATGCCAGACCAGCATGTTGGTGTTACGCGGCGTGCGATCTACATTAGTTACGTAAGCATCGAACCACACAATTCTGGATGCGAGCCGTGCGTCCAGCTTTTCCGCAACAGGATCGAACATGATGGAACCGGGCAGGTAGTCGAGCCCTAGATTGAGTCCGGCACTTGCTCTTATCAGATCCTGAATCTCCGGATCGGGTTCCGTGCGGGCCAAATCCGCATCCAGGTCGATGAAGACGATCTCCGGCACTGGCAATCCCAGGGCGCGAGCGATTTCTCCGGCCAGCAATTCAGCGATCAGTGCTTTGGGCCCCTGGCCGGCTCCGCGAAACTTGAGCACGTACATTCCATCGTCGTCAGCTTCCACGATTGCCGGAAGCGAACCACCTTCGCGTAGTGGAGTTACGTATCTTGTGGCGGTTACTCTTCTCAAGTCAGCTTTTCTGCAATCAACACCAATATCCAGTCGTTACCGCGGCCATTTGTCGGGGGCGTAAATGTCTGAATACCCCAGCTGTCCTGCTCCTTGATTAGGTACCAGGTGCCGTACCGTGGGTCATACCACATCTCTCGCTGACGATCAGCTTTGACAATGCTCTTATCCAGCGTGAAGCTCTCTCCCCGCGGCGAGTAGATAATGGCGAACGAACCATCACTCGCTCGCGCTGCTCGAATCTTTGCTCCACCCGTTGTGGGGCCGTTCAGAATGATCTGCTGATCCGGCACCAGCCTGGTGAATGGGAGCGACTCAAATAGGCGGCGTACATAACGCATCTGGAAAGCTCCGGAGTGATCCATGGCTTCATACCAGGCGACATTGGCCCCGATAAGACCACCGGGACCACCAAACAAGGCACCATCAGGCCGCACGACTCCGTCTCCGGCATGCGTCGACGTTGTCGCACCCGGTTTGTACATCTGCCATACATTATTGTTTCCATAAGTGTGACCGCACGCCCCGGCCAATAGGGACCAGTAGGCAGCCTGCCGCACATCATAGTCGTCGAATCTATCAATGCCGCCAGCCCCGCGCAGATAAAATCCAATAGGAATTCCCTCGTAGCGAGGTTCACCATCCATGGTAGGTTTCTCCGGCTTTAAAGCGTAGTCGTGCTCTACATATAGTCCGTTGTCATGGTCACGCGCCGCGTGGGACGACTGAAACATGTTGAAATCCAGCCACGAAGCAGCGTTCAATTTTAGCGAAGAGAGCCCTGGTCCTATGGGATGGTAAGTTTTGAGGTGCGCACCCCCATCGCCCTCGGTCAATCCCGCGGCCAGAGCATCAATGATTCCACGCTCTTCATCGTTCGTGATCGATCTATCTCCGCCAAGTATCCAAATTAATGCTTTATCCTTATATCTCGCCCCCAGAATGCGTCCGTATTCGCGCGCACTAATCGGCGTAAAGATTGACTTGCCGGACGCCCAGTGGCTACCCCAGGTTGGCAGCATGCCAATGAACATTCCCAGTTCCTGCGCCTTGTTTACAATAAAGTCGACATGTCGGAAGTATGCTTCGTTAGGCTTCGTAGGACTTCCTTGCAAAAGTGGAAGATCCCCGTAAGCATTCGCGACGGTTAGCCCATCAGCAGGGGGAAGTACTACCGCCTGAATTACCGTAAACCCTTTTTGAGACCGATTCGCCAGATACTGGATAGCTTCCTCGCGAGTCAAACGATGAAACAGTTCCCAGGCAGTGTCGCCGAGATAGAAGAACGGTTTGCCATTTTCGTATTGTAGATAGCGGTGGTTATCGGAAATTCTTAAGCGACCAGGAACAGAAGCAACAGCATCGATGGCAGTTAAAAGGAGCAGAGTTGTAAACAAGTAAATAGGGAAGCGGACGTTGGCCCTCACCAGTTTTCCTCCTAAAATACTTTGTTCAAGCTGAGTAATTACAATGTAAGAGTCTACTTATAGATATAGGTGGTGCTCTTCTTCTGCTCCCATTCAACGCTGTCAATGTTTTCAGGATCCGCCGCCAATATCTCCTGACTTAGTCGATCAGTGCTGAAGCTAGTACGCAGGTTGACGAAATAAACGATCTTCCCCATCGGATCTTCGGGATCTTCGTGGTCTAGTTCGCGGAGCTCACAGTCAAGGCTGTGGCGACTGAAGATCTGTTTCAACGCCTCGTGAGTTTTGTCGACATTGCGTGTGGCTACGGTAACTTCCATCGAGCGGAAGATTTGGGCTTGTTCGAAATGTTCCAGAATCCACAGCGTGAATAAAACAAAGAGCGCGAATGTTATGGCCATATCCCAGCGCCCCACACCGGACGCCAGGCCAACTCCGAGACAAATCAGCAGCACAGTGGTCTCTTTGGGATCGCGTATGTTTGTCCGGAAGCGCACCAGCGAGGCAGCGGCGAAAATACCAAAAGCGCGAGCAGCGCTGTCGCCTACAATCATCATCATGGCAGCCGCCACTACCGAGAGCAGAATTTGAGTTTGGGCGACGTACGGATTGCGTTGGCTAACCGAAACGTGTCGCCGACGGCGGAATGCGAGTAACGCGGCGAGCAACGCAGCCAATAGGAAGCGCAAAAAGATCCTGACGATTGCGGCTAGACGACCCACCTGATTCCCATTCGCCTGCCCGGAGTCGGCGCCAAAAAGTTCCCGCAATACAGATTGACTGTCACCGCCGGAGCTCTGAAGCGACAAAGCTAAAGTTAACTGCGGTCTACCGAGGGTAGTTGCCATTGCCAGGGGTGGAAAATGGATACTCGTGGCGCTGATCATCGGTTGGCTAACTAGTTGATAAAAGAGCGAGCCGATCACCACAAAAACAGTGACCAGAGCCGCTCCAAGAAGAACGGTCCGTTTTCCCACACTCTAACCTCCACTGTTGATTCGGCCTGCGATCCTTAGATCGCTTTTAGGTTTGTCAGATTGATATGCCTTCGAAATAGAGCTGGCTGTCAAATCTTTCATCGCCTGGTGCAGTCCGCACCCGTTCATAGGCACCGTCAGGTTTCAAGACTCTGGCCTTCACGTTGTCACGTAGGTAAGCGGACAACACTATGTCCCTCAGGTGTGTCTTGAATTGCGGGTCGAGCACCGGCGTAACTACTTCCACCCGGCGGTCAAAATTGCGGGCCATCCAGTCTGCTGAGCCTATGTAGATCTCTTCTTCACCGCCATTGGCAAAATAGAAGATGCGGCTGTGTTCAAGAAAACGACCAACTATACTCCTGACGTGAATAGTTTCAGAAAGTCCCGAAACTCCGGGGCGAAGCATGCAGGCACCACGCACGATCAGATCGATTTCAACACCTGATTGCGAAGCTCTGTAAAGCGCCTCGATAATGTCCAAATCGGTCAGCCGATTGATCTTTACTATTATCCGTGAAGACCGACCTCCCACCGCATGAGCATGCTCCCGCTCTATAAGAGCGAGCATACGTTCTCGTAAATTGACAGGAGCAACTATGAGCCGGTTGTACTCCTTCTGTCTGGAAAGACCCGTCAGGAAATTAAACAGATCTGCGGCGTCGTCGCCAATCTCTGGGTTTGCTGTCAACAACCCCAGATCGGTATAGGCTCTTGAAGTGACTGGATTGTAATTACCGGTGGCCAGGTGCACATACGTTTGCAAACCGTGCTTCTCACGACGCACCACCAAAGTTACTTTGCAATGCGTCTTAAGCCCGACAAGACCGTACACCACGTGTACGCCGGATTCCTCCAACTGCCTGGCCCATTCGATATTTTCCTCCTCATCAAAGCGGGCCTTGATTTCAACCACCGCCGTGACTTGCTTGCCGGCCTCTTTGGCGTCGATTAAGGCTTGTGGTATCGGTGAATGGCGACCGGTGCGGTACAGGCAAATCTTTATAGCGAGCACTTCAGGATCCCGAGCCGCTGCCTGAATGAAGCCTGTAACCGTCGCATACTCGGTATAGGGATGATGGAGCAGAATGTCCTTTTTCGCGATGGCGGGAAAGAAGGATTTTTTTCTGGCCAATGGCCCAGGTACCATGGCAGCAATCGGTCTATCTTTCAAATCCAGCCGGTCCAGATCATAGAGCTCACGCAAGTCGGACAATTTGAGCGGACCCTCGACGGCGTAGACGTCGGCGCTTTCCAACTCGAGGGAGTCAGTTAAATATTGCACCATTTCTGCCGGCATTGCCGAAGAGACCTCCAGCCTCACCGGCATGCCAAAACGCCGCTCGCGAAGCGATTGCTTAATTAGTCCCAGAAGGTCAGCTGCCTCATCCTCCCTGAGCTCAACATCGGCGTCCCTGCTGACGCGGAATGGATAGCCTCGGTTGGCGCGCATTCCGGAAAAGACAGAATGAATGTTTGCCTCGATCAGCTGTTCCAAAAGAGTAAACTTTGCACTTCCTTCATTGACGCAGACAAGACGCGGCAGGAAGGGCGGGACTTTAATCCTAACGAATCCGGTCTTTCCCGGTTTCTGGAGCACTCCGCTGCTCGCTTTTTCTTCGGAAGTAACACCAACTTCCAGGCCGAGGTTCAATGAGAGACTGGAGATGTAAGGAAAAGGGTGCGAGGGATCAACTGCCTGCGGGGTGAGCAAGGGGAAGACGCTCTTCATGAAATACTCGTCGAGGTTTCGCCTTTCGTTAGCAGCAAGCGATGAGTAAGGTGAGATCGTAATGCCTCTCGCCTCAAGACCTGGCAGCACGTTCTCACGCAAACAGCGCATCTGCTCGTCGATCATTGGAAGCAATCGTTCTCTAATAACACGTAGCTGGTCCGCAGGCATCAATTCGCCCGGCATTGGCCCAATCACTTGCTGATCCAACAATTCTTTTAGTCCTGACACGCGCACCATAAAGAATTCGTCAAGATGGCTCGAAAAGATTGTCAGAAGCTTTAGTCGCTCGAGCAGAGGTTGAGTCTCGTCAAGCGCCTCCTCAAGAACGCGACGAAGGAATTCCAGATGGCTCAGATCGCGGTTGAAAACGCACCAGGCGAGAAAGTGCCTCGAATGCGAGTCATTCTGCGTTCGCCTTGCTGCTGCAGTGTCCAGAGTGTACTGATTCCTCGGGGTCGTCATAGCTATCGTTGCCTAAAGAAGATTGCCTTAACCGCAGAACAAACTTTTGGTTTTGTGCCGGAATGTTTTGCTGTTTTGCAGGAACTTCGGAAATACCTACTGCGAGTCACGACGGTCGTAGGCGCGGTGTGCCGGCACGCTTTCGAATTCCGAGGTCTCAATAATATACGCCGTCAGACGATTGCCATATACACAGCCTGTGTCCAGACCGATGGCTTTTGGGCCGCGGCGGGGCTCAGTGGCCGGCCAATGCCCAAAAAGTACTACCTTTTCGCCATAATAAACATGGTACCAGGGCGTCCCTTCCTCGCTCTCACGATCCGGACCCAAGGTTCGAAGACGTGTCAAATCACCAGTAGTCTGTGAATGAAGGGCCACGTTCGGTCGGAACCCGGCGTGCACGACTAAATGAGTATCTAAATCAATTATGAACGGCAGTGCGTTGAGGAATGGCGTGTAGAGATCCTTGTCTGCCTTGAGTTCCTTATGCGTGTCCTTCTGGGCGGCTTTTAACTCGATGTCCTCACCATTCCAGCGACGCCGTATTGCCAAATCATGATTGCCAATGACCGTGGAGAACCGCCCGTCAGTCATGAAGAGATCCAGTACTTCGCGACTCTTCACTCCCTTGGCGATCAGATCGCCGGTACAGACCACTTTATCTCGATTGGTAAAACCCAACTTATCGAGTAATTCCATCAGTTCATCGAAGCATCCGTGAATGTCTCCAACAACAATTGTGCGTGACTCCATTCGACCCCCGTTGTCGCGGAAGCTGATCTTTCTGCGTGATGGGAATTGTTATCCGTGTTTCCAGTGTGAGTCAACATACCACCGAGCGGGCGAGGCGTACTTCTGGTTTATTAGATCGAAAGACAGTCTGAAAGTGAGGGCGCGGAAGACTTGCCACCAGAACACAAAAAGAGAGGGCGCTGACCTCCCCCAAGACCAGCGCCCCTGCCTTTATCTCAGTTCTCCCATGGAGAATTTACGATGGCCGCATCTTAAAGAAGGCCAAGAGGGGAGAGGTTGCAGTGCCCTTACAAAGCATTGTCGAGGCTGTAACAAATATATCGCGAAGATTTGCTCAGGCTCCTTGAATGTTGGCAGGACGCCATATATATGCATTATTTCGCCGAAACTTTAGTGTACCTTGTGCGCAAAAGTGAAGATTCCCTGAGGCATGTGGCTACGGTACCCTGACTACTTGATGTATCATATTGTCATGTTTTCGCTCTTCACATGGTCGTTATCTATGGTACTGCTGCTATTGTGCACTGCAGTCGACGTAACTGATTCCTTTCTTGCCTGTTTGCCGGAAGGCATTCACCCCGACGAAGTGGTGTCGGTTCAACAGGCGAAATCCGGTAAGAGTGATTTGGCTAGAAAGCTAACTGTACGCGAAGCGTTAACAAGAGTGAAGGCTCGCTGCAAAAACGGCAAATTACTTGATGGTGCCGGGAAGGAAATCCGTATCGTGCGTCTAATTGGCTGTTGGGGAAATCCGCCAGAGGACTACCAGGAGCAGTTGGAACGCCAAGGCAAGGAGATTGAAAGACTGAAAAAGAAGTATACCGTTATCGAAATCCCCTGTAGCCAATCTGATCCCCGGCTAATTAGCTGAAAGCTATGATAAAGCGCATTACTGCACCGGCTGGTCTGATACGCTGGCTGGACCCCCTCCATGATCGGCGCCTCTGAGCACCGAAGTCTCATCCAGAAAGTACGACAGCTTGCCGGTTTTGCCATATTCGGCAGGTACCGCGCTGATCTCAAACTTATTGTTGCTCACCGTCACCTCAATGTGATAGCCATAGTTCTGCAGCAGATCCTTAGCCACAAGCCCTTCCGAAATCAGTTCCTCGAGTGTCGCGAAGCTGCCGTTGCCCTTGGTTGATTTATAAGTAGTTTCCGCACTGCCGACAGTTCTTACGGCACTCTTAGCCACGGCTTCGTTTGTCGACAGAGGCGACTCACTAGCTCCGTTGGAGATACCGGCTACCATTAGCATCAACAGATTGCGAGGAATGTGCAGCTCATGGAACGGACCCATACCTTCGTTGGATAGTGCATAGGTTATCGGCTCAGCGATGGGACTGATGCGGGTGATGAAATCTCGCATCTTCTCGTTTATGGAAGAAGTAATATCGCCGCCAATCGCCTGATAACTCTCCATAAGAGCTGGAGAGACGTAAATTTGACCCAACAGCTGCCGTGGTTGCCAACGGGTAAAATTGCGAAAATGGCTGTTTGAAATCAGTGTGTCGTGGTTAAGATAAGAGTCGATTACGTGACGTGTCGCAGCGACATCAGCTGAAATCACCAGAAAATTTCCGATAAATGCGCAGGACACGGCGTCTCCGAAAGAGACCAATTCTGTGTCCTCTCGCTTCTCGGTGTGGGCGAGGAGACTAGCACCTTTGACAGCAAACGAGTCGATGAGCCTCGGTATGAGCTTCTGGACCGCCTCCCTATTTCTTATGGAGATGGCTACCACCGAACTCGATTCCCAGGATCGTGGTTCCCGCTCTTCGTCTTTTAGCTCGGACTCTGATTGCGGAGCTGGCATTCTCGCAGCACGTACACCGAAGGACTTCACGGGTAAGGTAAATGCGATCTCATTGCCCAGCAGTGGCAGGAGATCGTCCTTGACGTTAATACCAAGCTTCTTTTCATAAAACGCAAACGGCGACTCGGTCTCGTTGCCTTTGGCTGGCTGATGAGTTCTTCTCCGCATCTCTTCATTCTCGTTGGCAATTGACTTAATCATGCCATCGTAGATCTGGACATAATCCACGGAAGCGGCAACGAAGAGTTCCGTATCAGAAGGCAAGATTGACGCTGCTTCAGCCGTCAACGCCGGGCCTGATACAAATCGAGGGAAGAATGGGATAGCACTGGGTGTCGAATCACGGCCGTTGATGAGCAGAGTGCGCAGCACATACGCATCTGAATCGAAGGCGATAGCCGCTCCAATTGCTTCCGGCCATTTCGGAGAACCACCAAAAAAGCCGCTGCCAAGCAAAAAGAGCATCATGTTTGCGGGCTGTGACTCTGACGAGCCCAATGTACCGGATGACGTTCTTTCTGTACTTGGTGGTCCGTCCGTTATTGTAATTGGTTCAGGTGAAGCCTGGACCACCGTTTCTGATGCCGTTGATTCGGCAGAATTGGGAACAGCCTGGACAGGAGGTCCGGCTTGAGTCTGAGAAGTTACGGCTGATTCGCTTACTTCGGCCGTTACCGTTTGCTGTTCAGGCACTGGCGGCGGCACTTCGTTTGTGAGCTGAAGGTTTTGCTCCTCCTGTTGTTTCTCCCGTTCCTGTGTCTCTTTATCAGCTAGAGCAACGTTGAAGTAGAGGAAGATCTGTTCTCCGGCAAACCGGTCGTGTACCAGGCGAAAGTTTTGCTCCTCATTGAGCAAATTGCTTTCGCGCGGTCGCAGGTTTCTGAACGAGAAAGGCGAATCACTGATAGTGATCAAAGAGCCCGTTTGTTTGATTAGATATCGCGGCGCCATTTCAGTCTTTGTCGCGGTTGCAGGGTTTTCATTCTTTCCGGCAGCGGGGGTTGAAGCGGGTGAAGGTGAAAGCGTCGGCGTACGATTCGGAATCACCTGGCCCAGAAACCGCTTCAACTGAGGTTCAAATTTCTGCGCCTCCTCGGGCGAGGTAAACTCAATCGCAACCAATGCCTGCGGCAGGTTAGATCTGACGGGCCATGAGGCGATCATCACGCGGGATGTCATAACCTCGTCCGCGTGGGCATTTAACCATTTAACGATCGTCCGGAGTTCCTTTGGAGGGCCCGCGAGCTTTACAATCGGATCCAACAGGTCATTCACACCATTAGAACGAATTAACTGCCCGATACTTCTAATTTCGCCGTAGATTTTGTAGCTATCCGCAGCTAAAAGCGTATCGAACGTTGGCGTTGGTTCACGCTTCACCGCTGACTGCGCTGCTGGAACTTTGGATGTTGGTGTTACTGGTCGCCGGTGTTGAGCCCGAAACGACGGCGCCAGGAATAGAGTGACGACAACCAGACCAGCCATCTTTCTTAGGACTCCCAACCTTTTCATGTTGCTATTTGCGTTCGACTTTCTGCATCAGTTTTCCATTCAACGAAGATGCTCTGCCAAGCCGACAATAAAATCAAGCAAAAATCGACTAGTTGATATTATCTTATTACTCTGAGCAAACCGCACTAACTCATGCCGTACCGTTGTCGCTAGAATTGCGCGTTGCGTTAGCAATCTGAGAGGCTGCAATTCCAATCGATGATCTCTGCTTGCCGCTGCGGCCCACCATGGCTGGCCCGTTCTGCCTACAAACTCTCCGGCCACAGTGGAGGGATCTTCCGTGTATTCTGAAAATCTTGCGATTCTTGGACTAAACCCTGGCATATTTTTGTTGCTGGTATGTCATACATCGGCTCGCCCAGACGAGCAAAAAGAGTGTTGCAAAATCAGGCAGGCGCGGTTAGATTGTCTCAATCGTTCACAGAGGTAGAGGTCTTCAGAGGTGCTGGGTAACCATGCCTTTGTGCAATATTTGTTGGAGGTAGAACAAGTGCCGACTGGAACCTGCCCGGAATGCGATGCTGACGTTCACGTAGATACCGACACTGACAAGGGAGATACTGTCTCATGTGAAGAATGTGGGACCGATCTGGAAGTAGTCGGACTCGATCCTGTCGAACTGGATATTGTGGAGGAAGAAGATCTTGATGAAGATGACGAGGATGAAGATCTTTAGTACCTCTAGACCACCCGCGAATGGCAAGAGCCAGGCTGTAGAAAGCCCTTAGCAATCAGACTTGAAGGTTCGGTCTGCCTGCAGTTTGCCTCCTGGTCCCTGTTTCCTGCTGCTCATCTTTTGGTTTCGGAAATTGCCTGAAATCCGGGACGACTCTGCCGTAGAGTAAGCCCCGTAGGTCCTACTACCTTGATGGTATGGAAGCGGCCATCACGTCGCTTGTCTTCCGAGGGATAAAACGCCAGCACGTAGGCGGAGCTGACTTCCTCAGCCAGCGCCCGGAACAATGGTCCGTAATCTTTCTCGTTCGCATAGACGCTTCTGCCGCCGGTCTGTTCTGATAACCCGCTTACGTCCAAGGGGGTAGGCAGCGGCGCTTGCGCCGCAGCCACCATCATCCTCGAATAAGATGGAAGCGTTACCACATACACACTAACGTCCGCTGCGTTCGCTCGCTCAATCACGGTGCGAGCCGACACCGTGTCCCCAACGGGAAAGCCATCGGTAACCACGAGCACAGCCCGCTTCATCAAGCGTCGCTCCCGGGTGCGTGGGGCATGCCGCACGAGCAGTCGGATTGCATCATCGACCGCATCGTAGGTGTGAGTGGAAAGCCCATTAGGTTCGCGGGCGAGACGATCAAAAGCCTGATCGAGTTTGGCTGGTTCGGAGGTAAACCTTTGTAGAGTCTTCACGCTCATGCCAAAACTCATGACTGCGAACAGGGCGTGTTGCTCTGAAAGCCTCGGCGAAAAGGCCTGCATGGCGAACCGCAGCCGTTCCATTTCATCGCTTGTCATGCTGCCGGAGATATCAAGCGTAAAGACAATGGCCAGTGGCCGGGGTTCACCGCTTCTCTGCTCGATTTGAAAAAATGAGAGTGGTTGCTCCACGCCATCTGCATAAAGTTTGAAGTCTCCCTGATGCAGGCTCCGCACAGGACGGCCTTCCAGATCAGTCACCGTGACGTCCACAGAAACAAGGTCGGTGTCAGTTCGCAAAACCTCATCCGGATCCTGTTGATGTGTGAAAATGCGGCGAGGACGTTGAGCCGTAGGCGCGGACGACTGCGAGTAACCGAGCGGCGCCATTGTCGCAATCCAGTACGCAACCAGGCAGATGATACTAACTCGCGTAATGATCCTGGAGGGTTCCATTCTCTGCGGACTCACTCAAGGGATGTACCGTGCCGCCAATTATACGACTCGCCAATCTGGCACAACAAGTAAAGCTTATCGGAGACTCAGTAACCAGTTGGTTACTCAACGGTGTTGTATAATGCTTCTGAAGAACCCCGGCTTGAGTTTAGGATCTGGAGGCTAAACCATGAGACCAGTCTTTGCCTGCGTAGCCCTACTGTTATTACTGCTAACGTCGCTCGCTCAGGATCGTGCGACTGGAGGACTCAAAGGCAGAGTCAGAGTTGGTACCGGCACACCTGCTGGAATTGCCGTTATTGTCAGACAAGGGGAGCGGGAGTTGCAGAGATTCACAACGGACAAGAATGGCGATTTTTTGATTCAGCGACTGACGCCCGGAATTTACGGTCTGACGTTCAAAAAACCCGGACTAAGTGTGGGAACAATTGAAAATGTTGAGGTGAAGGCCGGAAAAGTACGCTCGGTGGGCGATCACCTGGTACTTGATATTGACGAGGGCTCTATCGCTTTTATACGGGGTAGTGTGTTCAATTCCCAAGGTCTTAGCGTCGCGGGCGCACGCATTGAACTGGGGAAGATCGGAGGCGATGGCTCAGTTAAGAAAATTGATGGTCGAGTCACGAATGAGACCGGCTCTTTTGTCTTCCGCCTTTCTCCTGAACCCGCAAAATATCGTGTGACACTTAAGCTGAATGGCAGCGAACCAGTGAGCAAAGATATAGAGGTAGACGGTGCAGCAGTCTATAGAGTTGCGCTATCTACTCAATCAGCGTCGAAAACGTAAGTGAAGATTTGCTAGTTCTCTCAACTTCAGCAGTCTCACAGGTACCAACCTCCAAATTACCTCTGACTGAGTGGCTAAGTTTGTAATTGAATGGTGGGTTCTCTCAATGTGGCGCCTCAGCACTGTGAGGTAGTTTGTTTTACTTTTTTGTCGCCCAAACGTTGTTGCGATAGGATCTGGTGCGTAGGTGGCAAATGGAAGAACGCGAAGAGTTTCTCACTGCGCGACAGCTGGCGAAGGTCTTGCAGGTAAGCGAATCGACGGTGCGGCGTCTTGCCCGCAAACGTCGAATTCCATCAGTCCGCGTTACCCCGCGGATTCTCCGGTTTCATCTGGATGCAGTGCGCGAAGCTCTTGATGTTCCTCGATCCAGAATTCGGCACGGAGAATTTGTCGAGCGGGTAGATGACGCGCAGCTGACATTTGACGACTTATCGCTAAGTTGAATCACATGATTGTGATCAAACGGGCCGGCGCCTGGGCGGTGAAAACTCAACCCAACTGCCATTCTGTTTTACATAAATTCGCGGTCGGCGAATGGGAAATTTTCGTGCAAAAGAGGGATTACTGGCCAGGAAACGCCTGATCGTCCCGTTATCTCCGGTAGCAACTCGCCACTCGCCATCTTCCTGCACGAGGTACTGCTGCACGATGATCTTGCCTTCCGTTTGAAATGGAGTGACCACCCGCCCATAAAGTACAGTATCAACTACAGCCAACCTGTTAGAAACTCGCACTGGACCAATGTCCATTCGATCCAAAACATAAATGTCCTGTGCTCGTTTTAAGGCGCTAACGAAACGTTCGCGCGACATCCGCGCCCGCGACGACGAAGGTAGCGAATCATAAAGTCCGCTGTAGTCTCTGGATTTGAGCTGCTGGAAGACTCGTTGCACCATACTGCGAACCTGTGTCTCCTCAGATCCGCTGACGGAAGCCGGAAAGAGCGCCATCACAACCAGCACGAATATCGCCAGTTGTCTTAATCTGGAATTACTATTCGTCATCCAAATCTTCCTTCTGACTGCGGTCTGACTCCGAGGCTGACACGATCTGCTTCATCTGGATACGGTAGTTCAAGAACCAGGCAATCAATCCGACGGTCGCTATAACAAAGGCTAAAATGAGGTCACGTTGCCACAAGAAAACTGCGGCAAGCGCGATGCAAAGCCCTGCAAAAATCATCCAGAATACTTTCACTTGATGTCCAGGGGCAGCGAAAATTCAAGCATACCCGGAGCGTAACAAACTTGTTCGTCGCACGCTTGGATGCGCAATTTAGCCGAAAGGGATCGTTGGCCCTTTCTCGCCGATTTGTCAGCCTTCAGCATCACGCGGAGCGTGGTTTCACCTTCGTAAACTGCGAGCGGCTTTTCGGCGAAGGCAAACTTCTTCGTTAGCGGATCAGGGTAGGTAATAAACGCGACTGAGACCCCTTCGTTGGCCGGAATCTCCAACTCAGTAGGCTTCAAGTAAGGATAGGTGGGAGGGTTGGAATTGACGTGATAGCCATTCTGAATTGTCAGGTTAACTTTTGCCTCGCCTGTCTGACCCGCAACAATGTCAACCTGAGGTGCTACAGCTTTCACCACGTCAGCCGAACGAATAGTGCTCGGCTTAGTCGTTTCAGTTAACCCCGATTGATTAGGTGGGGTTTTGTCAGATCTTACACATCCCGCAAGGCTGGATACCAACAGAAGCAGTGCAGAGAGCGTCAGTTTCGCATGGGTCATAGTTAACCTGATTTAATCAGAGGGAGCAGCAGATTGTAACTCGCGGGCCAATTGCAGTCGTCGGGCACGACGAATTAGGAGGCGCGCAACACCTGCAAATTTTCTCAGCTTGAATTACTGACTCATGGTTCCTGACTCCTGACTCCTGACTTCTGACTCCCGCCCAACAGTCTTATCCTGTGGCTTCTTTCCCTTCCGATTTCTTAATTCCAAACTTTTCCAGACGATATTGCAGGGTGCGAAAAGTCAATCCCAGCAGCTTTGCAGCTTTAGTGATGTTGTAGTCAGTTTGCTCCATAGCCTGAGTGATCAGATCACGTTCGACATCTTCGAAACTGATACCTTCAGGTGGCAGCTTAAATGCCCCTTCTGCGGCCGGAGCCGATTCCTGACGCAATTCGAGCGGCAGGTCTTCTGTGGTTATAAGATCGCCCTCACAGAGCAGAATGGCCCGCTCTATGGCGGATTCTAATTGCCGCACATTGCCGGGCCAGCTGTATTCGATCATCAGCTTCCTCGTTTCGGGAGTCAGCCCGCGCACGAGACGAGAAGTATCGCGAGTGTGCTTCTTCAGGAAAAAATCGATGAGTACCTGAATATCTTCACGTCGTTCACGAAGAGGCGGAACATCAACGGATAGCACATTGATGCGGTAATAAAGATCGTCTCGGAAGCGTCCGTCAGCGACCATCGCCCGGAGATCGCGGTTGGTCGCTGCCACCACGCGCACGTCAATTGTAATTTCGTGAGTCCCTCCGACACGTCTGATCTTCCGTTCCTGTAACGCACGGAGCAGCTTCGCCTGCATCGCCACATCGAGCTCCGCAATTTCATCAAGAAACAGAGTTCCACGGTCGGCGATCTCAAAAAGTCCTTTCTTTTCCGCATGAGCGCCAGTGAACGAGCCTTTTTCGTGACCGAAAAGCTCCGACTCCAACAGGTTCTCATTTATTGCGGCGCAATTAACTGCCTGAAACATCTCTTGCGCGCGGGGAGACTGGTTGTGAATCGCGCGGGCGATCAACTCCTTGCCGGTGCCTGACTCACCTCGTATCAGAACCGTCGAGCTTGATCGAGCGACCTTTAAGATCATTCTCTTGACCGCTTCCATCTTAGGAGAGGCGGAAACAATCTCGACGTCTAAAAGATCGAGTCGCTCCAGGGCTTTATTGATCGTCTGCAGCAGAAGATCCTTATCGTAGGGTTTTTCGAGATAGTCAAAGGCGCCCCGGCGCAACGCCTCTTTGGCAGATTCTATGGAACCGTGAGCAGTCAATAAGATAACAATGATCGAGGAGTCAATCGTGAGCAGCCGATGTAGTAGCTCAAGACCATCCATGCCGGCCATCTTAAGATCAGTCAAAGCCAGATCAAATCTTCGTTCTTTGGCAAATTTAATAGCGGCTTCGCCGGAGGCGGCAGTAGTGACCTCATAGCCCTCTGCCGAAAGAATCATCTCCAGAATCTCTCGTTGCGACTTTTCGTCGTCAACTACCAATATGTTCTTGCGCGCCATGGTTTGTAGCGATGAAGGAAACGGATCGTCCAAAGAACCGGTTAGCGGTGGAGTCCTTGTTTCAACTCTCTGCGCATCCCCTGCATCCTTTTGTGTCTCTGCGGTGATTGCTTTTGTTAGGGGATATCCACCGCAGAGGCGCAGAGATCGCAAAGCCTGCGCAGAGAAAAACTCAAATTAGGACACTACGCGTTAGCGAAGCGGCTCGACGCTTCCTTCAGCCTCGTCCTCCTTCTTGTTTTGTCGGCAAGGTAATCATAAAAGTGGTTCCAATGCCTTGCTTCGAAGTAACACTAATCGAGCCTCCATGATCATCAATGGCTTTCTTAACAATGGCAAGGCCCAGGCCCGTGCCCGTTTCTTTGGTTGAGTAGTATGGCTCGAAGACTTTCGCGATATCTTCCGCGGCAATACCCCGGCCACTGTCGCTAATTTCCACCTGTGCTCGGCTATCTTCCTTGCTTGCCAGTTTGATACTCACATTGCCACCCTGACCATCGATAGCTTGAAGAGCATTGAGTAGGAGGTTTGTGAACACCGAATGCAGGACCTCCTTGTCGGCCATAACGACGGGGACCTTGCCAGTCTGCTCAACTTTTATAGTGACTCCATTTTCCGCCGCTTGAACCGCGACCAAGCGCAGAGCGTCTTCTGCTTCACTGCGGAGATCGACGGGTTGTAACTCCAGTTGGGACGGTCTGGAATACTTTAAGAAGTCGGTTATGTGACGGTTTATGCGGGCAACTTCAGCTTTCAGCTGGTCCGTCAGGCGCTTGAACGTTTCCTTTTTTGTTTGATCTTCGGGAACAAAGGAACAACGAAGATGATCCAGAGTGAGATTTATGTAATTCAGAGGATTACGAATTTCGTGCGCTATGGCTGCTGCCAACCGGCCCACGACGGCTCCCTTTTCCGCCTGGTGAAGCTGAGACTCAAGTTCCCGTGTCCGTTCGAGCTTAGCAGTCATATCATTAAAAGCCGAAGCCAACGCCCCCATTTCGTCGCGTCTGTCTGACTTCACTCGAAAACCGAAATCACCGCTGGCAACACGTCGTGCGGCCACCGATAAATCTTTGATGGGCCTGGTGAACCTCCATACCAATAATCCAGTAATTAAGGTAGTGGTGAGCAGCAGTACCAGCGTATAAAGAGCTGATCGCGATGCCTGGCGCTCGAGCAGGTTTGTCAGTGTATTGGCAGATCCCAACACCACAATCACATATAGTCGACCCTTATCCGTTTCCACGGGAAAGTAGAATGCGCCGGGCTCACCCGGTCGCGGAGTGCCCGCCGCATTGAACCAGGAGGGCAAGGGCTGGTTTTCATCCGCCAGCTCAACAGCGCTGCTCAAGGGTGGCAAGGGCAGGTCGTGTAACTGTGTGTAAGTTGTTGAATTGTCCTCGTTTTGCCGCGGGCTGTATTCTTTCATCAGGCTGTCGCGGACATTCCCGTCACTGTCTACCACCAAAACGTTTCTAACGCGTCCGTCATGTTCGTCGAGCAGAGGCTCACGGACGTTATCCCGAATCTGATCCAGATATTTGCTGCTGGACAGACTATTAACTCCCAGTGCCACGCCGGCCATAATGGCTTGCTCCTGTTCCACGATCAGTTGAGCGTTGCGCCTGACCGCCCGCAGGTTGACGAAATACTGAACGCCCAACGTTAGGCCGAGCAAGACAACTAACAGAAGTAAGAGGCGAGCGCGAAAGCTGTCTGTGAGAAGAGGTATTCTCATGAATCTAAGAAGAAACAACGACCAAAACCGTTGTCACGCTATCCATTTTCCCTTGAAACCAGGCACCTTGACCGAAACCAAGTACTAATAATGTACAAAAGATTACTTTTGTGTTGCCCCCATTGCAGGCTGATGTTATATTTGCCCCGGTCTCAAAAGCAATTCCCCAGAGACCGCTGAAGGGAACTCTCCCACCTCATTTGCAGAACCGAAGTTGGTTGGACACAACATTTTTTGGAGAGGCATTTGAACACTCTCAGGACTGCAAAATCGATCACCTACCAAAGCAAGGGCGTTTTCAGAAGTTTTATGTCTTCTGCCCGATCAGGCGCTCTCACAAATTTCGGACAAGCTCATTGCGAAGCTGAGCATGGACTCCTAAGAAAGGTAAGCAAGACCTTTATGACCTCCGCTACTCATTCCCCCAAAACGCCACATTTATCGTTTATTTTGTTTATTGCTATTGTCCTCATTTTTCAAACCACAGCATTCGCAAGAAGACACTCAAGTGGTTCCAATAGACGGGCTGCGCGGGCTGAAAAAGGGCGAAGGGTAACGGCGAGAGAACGTCGCGGATCCCGTCGTGATCGGCTCAATGCGCGGAACTCGCGACGCGGTGGCAAACAGCATCTCTCGGCGCGCGATACCCGCCGCGAACGAAAGCTTATTGCTCAGGAGCAAAGCTCCTCCTTGAAAGCGCTTGAGCGCAGGTTGCACCGTCCCTTAAATAAGAGGGAGCGTGCTGCCGAACTGCGAAGAATTGAGTTGCGCCATCGCCGTGACCTGGAAGCGGCGAGACGTCGTGCGGAGGCAGCTCGTCAGGCAGCTATTGCGCGCCAGCGGGCCCTGGACAAAGCTTTGCGCGATGAGGTTCAGGCGCTCATTTCCAAGGATGATACTTCCGGAGAAGACCCTGAGGTGCGCCGGGTGGCGGTCAATGCACTTGGCAATCACGCCGGCACTGTTGTCGTGATGGATCCCCTAACAGGTAAAGTCTATTCAATTGTGAACCAGGAGTGGGCTTTGCGGCGTGGCTTCAAGCCCTGCTCCACCATAAAGCTCGTGACTGGAGTAGCCGGTCTCTCAGAGAAGGTAATTCCGCCAGCCGAAATGGCACTCGCTTCTGATCGCGCTCGCATGGATCTTACTTCGGCCCTCGCTCATTCTGATAACCCCTATTTTGAGCGAGTTGGTAGCGGGCTCGGTTTTGACAAAATGGTTACTTACGCCCGCGAGTTAGGCTTGGGCGAGAAAACTGGTCTAAATGTTGGTTACGAGTATCCTGGTCGTCTGCCTGAGATAAAGCCCGGTTTTGCGCTCCATCGCATGTTTTCCTACGCAGACGGTTTTGAAGTGACTGCATTGCAATTGGGAACTTTGGTTTCAGCCATGGCTAATGGCGGCAAGGTGCTTATTCCGCAGACCCCACGGACCGCACAAGAGCAAACAAAATTCAAACCAAGAGTCCGCCGTACCCTCGACATTGACAATGTGGTATGGCAGCGCATGGTTCCGGGAATGGTGGGATCGGTTAATTACGGTTCCGGCAGACGGGCTTACGACCCGATGCAGACCGTCGCCGGTAAGACCGGTACATGCATTGGAGAAGGTGGTTGGGTTGGGCTGTTTACCTCCTATGCACCGCTCGCGAACCCGCGTTTAGCGGTCGTGGTTATCGGGCGCGGAACCGACGCTCACCACCATCTGCCTGCCGCTGTGGCTGGACAAATCTATCGTGATCTCAATCGTCGGTTTGGAACTCCGACAAACCTGCAAATCGCCACCACTCCTGACGACGAAGAGAAGGAAGTCGATCCTGACGCCGTTGACGACGTTCAGGGAAACACTGCTGATCAGCAGGCTACTGAAACTGTAGCGGATTCGGGCGACAAAACTGGCAGCGATGCCACGGCAGGCAACGTCAAACCTGGCAAGAAGAAAACAGTTGCCGCAACTACCGCTGCACCGGAACCTAAACCCCTGGTTGAGCAGATTGCCCCGGGCACCGTTAAGCGCGTATTAATGCCCATTGAACGACGTAATACAGATGGTCAACAGGGCGCCAGTGGGAACAACGCGTCTTCTAACGGCGATGCAAATCAGACTGCTCCGCAGCCGGACGATCGACCGAGGAGGGCACAACGAAACGAGCAGTAAGAATATAAGCTAGTTACAATCGACAGGAAACCAATCTACGCCGGAGCACCGTAAGTTAGGAGCTCCGGCGTAATCGCATTTTAAAGAGGAGCAATTTTTCCTCAACACTCAGGGTGTTGAGCCTTGACAGGCCCGTAAGAGTTGCAGGAATATGACGAACGTTCTGTTTTGGGGACATTCTGGTTAAACCGCGACTGCGGTTTTCTCTCGTCGAGTGCGGCGCTGCAGATCGGCGCAGATCCGGCAACGGCTCTTTGCACGGCCGCATCCAATCTCCGGCTGTTGTTGCGATGCTGGAAAGCCTCATGGCCCCCGTTAGCAAAGCTGATAGAAAGATCTTGGAGGTTTGACATAACTAATGAAGAAGATTATCGGTCTAGTGGCAAGTTGTGCGACCGCGCTTCTGCTCGCGCTGCCAGCATTCGCCAGCCTTCCGTCGCCGCAACCTGAAGGTGTAAATCAGAACCAGTGCACAGATGAAAGCAAGGCTGCCTGGTATAAAGAATTTACTGATCTTCGTACGAAAGATGCTGCCAAAGCTTATGAGGCAGCTAAGAAGTATTTAGGTTGCTCTCCAGCAGAGGACCAGTACACAGCTTATCTGAAGAAGTGGGTGGCTGCTTATGATAAGGAAGCTCGCAAATTAAAACTGCCGGATTTGCTTTATAACCAGATGAAGTACACTGAGGCATATGCCTTAGGAAAAGAGATCCTTGCAGATGACCCGGAGAACGTTAAGGTTCTTATCGATGTATCCTACGCTGGTTATGCGTCTAAATCAGAAGCCCTTAGCGCTGAAACTATGGCTTTTGCGAAAAAAGCTATTCAATTGATCGAAGGCGGTAAGGCACCCGAAAATTGGTCTCCTTACTCCAGCAAGGAAGAGACTCTGGGCTATCTTTACAACACCATCGCCTCGCTTTCTATGCGAAAAAGCCCTTCGGAAGGGTTGACGGCCTTGATTAAAGCGGCTCAGTTTGAAGGCAAGATAAAAAAACTCCCGTCCACCTACGCGGTCATCGCTGCGGCTTACGAGACAGGTCCCTATGCAAAATTGTCGGCTGACTACAAGGCTTGTTGTGAAGGCAAAGAAGAAACACCCCAAAGTAAGCTGGCCCTCGAGAATATTAATCAGGTCGTCGATCGCATGATCGACGCGTATGCACGGGCCGTAGCTCTTGCCGGAAACGATCCGAAGAAGACTGAATGGATGGAGAGCCTAACCACGTGGTACAAATTCCGACACAACCAGTCGGACGCCGGTCTGAATGAAATGATCGCCAGCGTGATGTCCAAACCGTTACCTCCCGAGCCGACTCCGATCACCACGCTGCCTGCTGCTACACCGGGAAGCAGTCCTTCTTCCGCAAATGGCAGCTCTGGTTCGTCTCCGACTACCGGAACGTCATCCGGATCGACGAAACCAACCAGTGGCGCACAGTCGTCAACTAGCACCACGCCGGCGAAATCTGCTGAGGCGAAGAAGGCCAGCCCTACAGGACCAAAGAAACCCTAATCGGAGAATTCGAGAGAATGGGAACCTGGCCAACGCCTTGTTAAGCTCAATTTAACGCCGGAAGCCCTGTCAAACCTTAGCCGACACTTCCGGCGTTTGTTACAATCGAACGCGCGTTGAAAAAGCAAGGAAATAAACCTCCGGATCTTGACCTCCTCCAGACTGTAATTGCTTACGACTTTCAAAACTCCTCGCTCCTAAAACGTGCTGTGACCCATCGTTCCTGGGCGCATGAGCAAGTTGCCCCCGGCGCCGAAGATCAGGCGCGTCAGCTACATAACGAGGCTCTCGAGTTTCTGGGCGATTCGGTGCTCGGTCTAATCGTTGCCGACTATCTATGCCGAGTCTATCCCGGAGTAACCGAGGGCGAACTGTCTCGGATGAAGCATCGGCTGGTCAGCGCTCCAACGCTGGCAGAGGCTTCGATGAGACTCAATTTGGGCGAATTTTTGCGCTTTGGTCGGGGCGAAGAAAAGAGTGGGGGAAGGACAAAGAATGCACTTCTCGCCGACGTTCTGGAAGCAGTGACCGGAGCAATCTTCCTGGATGGTGGTTTGGCTGCTGCGACGAAATTTGTGCAGCACGCCTTGCATGAAGAGCTCCAGCAGGCTAATCCTATGTCCGCGGCAGAAGCCGATTACAAAACAATGTTGCAGGAAAAGCTTCAGGCTGATCATCTGGCAGCGCCCAAATATATGGTTGTTGAAACTCTCGGTCCGCCTCATCGGCGTACCTTCCACGTTGAACTGATATGGAATGGAGGAAGTGTGCGAGGTGAAGGGCAATCAATTAAGGCTGCAGAGGCAGCTGCGGCTAAGCTCGCTCTCCAAGTGATGAGATCTAATGACGAGCCGAATAGCGGAGCTTTATTAAATTCGTCCGAGTGAACTTGACCCTTTCACGGAAGCTCTCTAGGATGTTTTGAGATGAAGAACCCACGCGCCAACGAGCAAATTTCTGAAACGTCGCCGCAGACAAAGGCGGATACGGAAACCCCTTCAGTTTGGCGCATTTTTAGTCGGAATGGACATGGAACGAACCAGCCAGCACCTACTGAAACTAAACCAAAGGGTCCTCCGAAATCCATCTGGCGGGAATATTTTGAAAGTGCAGTCGTTACTGTAATCATGGCACTTTTTGGCATGACTTTCATCGTTCAGGCCGTGAAAGTGCCAACAGGATCCATGCAGAACACTATTACCATTGGCGATCACCTTTTAGTAAATAAATTCATTTTTGCCCCCGGCGAGTCTCTACCTTTTCTGCCACAAAGGGAGATCAAACGAGGGGACATTATTGTTTTCAAGTACCCTGGCAATCACTATGATCCCCGGCGTGATGACCGTCCCGACAATAAGCCGATAACCACCAACTACGTAAAGCGTGTGATTGGTCTACCTGGCGATCACATTAGGATTGAGGGAAGAAACGTCATCGTTAACGCAAAGCCTCTTCCGGAACACCAGATTGAAGCCATCGATCACAATCGCAAGGACCCACTGGATATTACAAATGTCTCGCCACCTAAACCAGGTGAAACATACGATGTCTATTATCGGCCTGATTTCGTGGAAGAAGACGAGACCTACGACGTTTTTAAATACGAAGGAAATGGTAAGGAAATAGTCGTGCCCCCGCGCAAGTATTTTGTTATGGGCGACAATCGCAATAATAGCGAGGACAGTCGCTGGTGGGGTTTCGTGCCGCGCGATTTGGTAATCGGCCGCGCGATGTTCGTTTATTGGTCCTACGACGAGAGCGCTCCCAGCAGCGGAAACATTTTCGTTGATTTTTTCAACAACACTCGCTGGAGCCGCACGGGAACAATGGTTAAGTAGCAACCACCAGTTAGAACTTCACTTTTCAGAACTCAGGTGTCCTCATCATAGACTAAGGCGTCGATTAAGGCTTCGCTTATCCAGGAGCTCTTGGATTTGAATTGGCATGATTTTGGGCGATTCCGGGAGAGTTTTAGTCGACACGACATACCCGGTCGCGCCGCCCAGCTCTCATACTATTTCCTGCTCGCTCTTTTCCCCTTTCTGCTTTTCCTCGTAACTCTGCTCGGTTACTTTGCGCAAGCTGGGTCACAGCTCCGCATTAGTCTGCTCTCAGACCTTGCAGCCGTAATGCCGACAGCTGCCGTACAACTCGTACGCAATACCCTGGACGAGATCAGTTCCGCACGTGGAGGCGGCAAGCTCTCGTTCGGTCTGATCGCAGCTCTTTGGGCAGGGTCCACTGGAATGGTCGCGATCAGTGATACTCTCAATATCGCATATCGGGTAGCGGAAACCAGAGGCTGGTGGAAGGTAAGATTTGTTTCTCTGCTTTTAACGGTAATGCTCTCCAGCCTGATTTTGCTGGCCTTGGCCCTGATTTTTTATGGCGCAAAGATTGCCAATGGACTGGCAGTAATGCTCGGACCAGGGGGTATTTTTCAACCTTTATGGACCATATTGCAGTGGACAATAGTTCTGGTTTTTCTACTGGCAGGCTTCAATTTGATTTACCGGTTTGCTCCCAACCTGGAACCGCCCAACCGAAGATGGATCAGCCCAGGTGCGTTTGTCGGCGTCGTGCTTTGGTTGCTCATTTCTTTTGGGTTTCGGCTATATCTACATTTCTTCAACTCCTACAGCCTCACCTATGGCTCGCTTGGGGCCTTAATAATACTGATGCTGTGGTTCTACTTAACCGGCCTCGCGATACTCATTGGGGGCGAGATCAACTCTCAGTGTTTGGCGCCAGTCGAGCGCAAAAACCCTTCCTAAAACTGTTTCGCCAGGGCCTGGTCCAGTCTGTTGAGTTTATGCGCTGGTCATATCAGGAATGCTAATCAAACAAGCGAGCTTAATGTCTTACATCGACAACTTTCGGTTACTATCCTTTCTGTGTGTCTTGTGCATCCCTTTAGTACTTCTTTTCAGAAGAGTAAGAGCGGGACGAGCGGCGGTGGTCCATTGAAGAAGATGAGTGGTCACAAACCCACGCTTAACGAGCCTGACTACTTAAACTACGGCTTCCCGGAAGCGAGCAGATTTGCTAAACCGTCACAGTTTAAACTCACGCAAGCGCTGAGGATTGCTGTGATCTTAATCACCATCCTGCCACTTGCTGCCGTCACTTCGTCCCCATCTGCAAGTGCACAAAAGAGACGGCCTGTTAAGCAGGCTGACCAGAAGTCGGCACTTGGTCGGAACAAGCTCGCTCAACTGCGAGACGATTACATCAGGGCGACGAAAGAGTACAAGGCAAGTCTTGAAAAACTGTTGGCCATCTATGAGGCAAATGTGCGCAAGGCGGAAGAACGTTTGGTTCAGTCACAAAGCCTTTTCGCCGACGGATTGATCGCGAAGAATCAGCTCGAGGAAACTAAGCGCGCCGTTGGTGCTGCTAAGGATAAAGTTAACGAAACGAAACAGCAGATGGCTGCCGCTGAGCTGCAGATCGCCAATACGTTGGTGGAAGCAGAGGCGGATAAGAAGATGGCTCGTGAGGGACCGATTGCCCGCGGGGCTTTTATTAGCACCGCATCCTACGTTCGTTACAACGGGCCCACTGCATGGTCACTATCCGACTCGTGGAAGGTCCAACGCTTCTTTTTGGAAGCTTTCAAAAAACCTTTACCGATAGCTGTTTTTGGGCAGGGGGCGATTCATGACCGATGGCGATTGGATCACCACAACGCAATGGATATTTCGCTTAATCCAGACGGAGTTGAAGGACAAGGTTTGATGAACTTTTTGCGTGCAAACGGAATACCCTTTTCAGGTTTTCGAGAGGCCATACCTGGAACAGCAACGGGACCACACATACACATTGGCAGACCGTCGCATCGATATTAAGGCAGAGAAAATGTTTTGCACCAGTACAAGCAGATTGAGATGAGAACATCCGGGAGCCTTTGAGCAAATCTTTTTGGGAGTGGCAAGTGTACAGGACAACATTGGTATTCCTGGTTGCATCAGCAATCTTTACAGTTTTTGTTCCGGCTCCCACTAAAATGGATCGAACTCTAAACGACGAGCTTTCGCTCAACGAATCGCAGGCCTCGCATTTTGCGAGTCTCGCGTTGAAGTGCATCAGCAAGGAATATCCGAATAAGCCGGAACACGTGCTCAATGAACAGCACGACGTAATGAGTCCCAAGACTCTGCATCCGGCATTCTATGGCTGCTACGACTGGCATTCATCTGTGCATGGACATTGGATGTTGGTGCGCTTGCTAAGATTGTTTCCAAATTTGCCGGAAGCGATGCAGATCCGCAGTGCGGTGGGGACAAACCTGAGAAGTGAGAATATTCTGGCAGAAGCGGCTTACATCAAACAGCCAAATCGACAGTCATTCGAACGCACCTACGGTTGGGCGTGGTTGCTGAAATTGGCCGAAGAACTCTATTCCTGGAATGACGAGGACGGTAAGACGTGGTCCAAAAACTTGCAGCCATTGGTAGATGCACTGATCGAGCAATTCATGGTCTTCCTTCCCCGGCAAACGTATCCTATTCGCACCGGAGTTCACCCTAATACGGCCTTCGGACTGGCCTTCGCGATGGACTATGCGAAAACTGTCAGCGATGAGAAGTTTCAGACTGTAATTGCCGAGCGCAGCCGCACCTACTTTGGCCACGACAGAAACTACCCCGCAGACTGGGAGCCTGGAGGCGAAGATTTTTTTTCGCCTGCCTTGATCGAAGCTGACCTGATGCGTCGGGTGATGAAGCCGGCGGAGTTTCGTCAATGGTTTCATCAGTTCTTGCCGCAATTGAGATCCGCAGGCCCCAAGACTCTAATGGAAGCGGCGTTAGTAACAGATCGGACGGATCCAAAACTAGTGCATCTGGACGGCCTGAATTTAAGTCGCGCGTGGTGTATGCGGAGCATCGCAAAAGAGTTGGGCCCGGACGATCCGGCGCGAAGAGCCTTGATAACTTCGGCAAAAGTCCATCTACGTGACGCTCTGGAGCATGTCGCCAGTGGTGACTACGCCGGCGAACACTGGTTAGCATCATTTGCTGTCTACGCGTTGTCGACTGCTAATCCTTAGGCTTGGGCGATTACGGTCGTGAGGAGAGCCTTAGTGGTGTCCCGGGATTTATTCTACAAGGATCACTTGCTCCTATGGACTTGCGCTCCTCCCTGGCAGCCAAAGTCCTTTCATCGAGCTTCACTAATCCGCAGTCTATCTCTGCCAGACGGCGCCCGAGCGTCTGCATCTGAGTACGCAAAGACTCCGCTTCGCGAGGATCCAGACTCGGCGATGGCGTTCGTGAATAGACAACTTGTTGTTCGATACGAGTCAGTCGCGCTTCCACAGCATAAAATCGTTGTTCCATGAGACTGATTCTGCGGTCGAGTCCTATGAGATCCTGTGGCCCAGCTGGGCTTGTCATCGGGTTTGTCCGGTTTTTGTAGACGCTAGCCATTGCTGCCACTGCCAGCAACGGGATTATGAGAACCGCGAATCGCGTGCTGCTTAGATCTTTCATCTTAAATATCCTTACTTTCCTTCGAAGCTGGCGAAAACTACAAGACCTGCAAAAGCACAAACGCTTCTGAACTGTTGTGGCATGGCTGCCACTCAAGCTACACCAGAAAAAGATAAAGCCCATGAAAACCGTTGCAAAAACCAAAATTGCCGGCCGGATTCAAGGGCTGCAGGAAATTCTAAAACTGCCTGATGATTAGTAAGGATTCTACTTCACTGACTCAGCGGCAACAATCACTTAAAGCGATATGTGATCCTACCTCGAGTCAAATCATAGGGTGACATTTCAACGCTAACTCGGTCACCAACAAGAATCCGGATACGGTTCTTTCGCATTTTGCCGGAAATTGCTGCTAATACAACGTGCTCCGTATTATCTAGCTGTACTTTAAAGAAGGCATTCGGTTGCTTGTCAATTATCGTTCCCTCTGCGGGAATGAGATCGTCTCTTGCCAATAGGTTTCTCCTTTTCCAGTAAACTTGTGATTGCTAAATTAAAGAAAGTGCGATTTAAGCGCAAGCAAAGATGCATGATGGAAGCAATGAACAAAATAGGCGACTGAAAATTCGACTCTGACGAGAGCCGGTAGAATCAGTCGCCTCTTCCTGGCTGGTCGAAACCGGGTCTTTAGACGGCGGAATGAACAGCGGGTTTGCGTGGCCGGTTCACGACACCAAAGGGTGACGATTTGAACCAGTTTTGATCATTACCAGCGGGGTTCGCGATTGCCGTAGCTACCGCCATTGCTGCGGTTACCGGCATATGCACCCCGGCCACCGCCACCGGCGCGATTCTCGCGTGGTCTGGCTTCATTGACGGTGAGGCTGCGTCCGTTGACTTCCTTACCGTTGAACTGCGCTATCGCTGTGGCGCCTTCTTCCGGGCTGGACATCTCAACGAAGCCAAAGCCACGGGAACGACCCGTCTCGCGATCCTCCACAATATTCGCCGATTCCACTGTTCCAGCTTGTGTGAACAGTTCTTGCAAGTCCTGGCTGGAGGTCGAAAAAGCGAGATTTCCTACGTAAAGTTTCATTGTCATTTAGGTGTACCTTTCTCCGATTGGGAGAATAAAGAGAAGCTGCGAATCGGATTGGCTTCGGTGAAACGGTAGCAGTCGAAGGGCCCGGTTTCGGATGCTCTGACGAGCGGCTTCTAGAGTTCAAAGTGAGCCCGCTCTCGAACTATCCAAGGACGCCAGCGCCAAACTGTTTACGCGCGGGGCGCATCACCGTTGATGCGCGAGAGAAGGATTAACAGGTGCACTATGCACTATTAGAGGCCAAGGAGCAAGTTAAGAAGTAGTGATGGAGTTTGAGTCCCTGTCCAGCGCTATAGTTATGGACCCAACGAGGTCAGTACCGCCCGTGGAATGATCAGTCAGCAACCTTCACGAGTTGTTTGCCCAGATTCTCTCCCGCAAATAAGCCGAGAAAAGCTCGCGGCGTGTTCTCGAAACCATTCACGACATTCTCTGCGTAGCGCAATTTGCCCGCCTTTAACCATTGCGTCAGCTGATTCATGCCCTGTCCAAAACGGGCCGCGTAGTCGATCACAATGAAGCCCTTCATCAGAGCACTCTTAACCAACACGAACGGTTGAGCACGAAGACCAACATCGGGCCCGTCGAGGTTGTACATCGAAATTTGGCCGCAGATCACGATACGTGCACGCTTACTTATCAGGGGCAGCACTGCATCAGAAATGTCACCGCCCACATTGTCGAAATAGATATCGATCCCAGCAGGACAACTTTCCGTTAACGACGGTCTCAGGTCACGGACGTTTCTGTAATCGATGGCAGAATCCACGAGCAATTCTTTTTGCAGAAATTGTTTTTTCCCCTCACCGCCAGCAATACCCACCACATTACAACCTTTCATCTTCCCGATCTGGCATACAGTCATGCCTACAGCTCCTGCGGCTCCAGAGACCACCAACGTCTCTCCCGATTTAGGTTGTCCGATGTCCAAGAGGCCAAAGTAAGCCGTCAGGCCGGGAATGCCCAAGATTCCCAGGGCGGTCGTGATCGGCGCAAGAGTTGGGTCGATCTTCCGCAATGCTTGTGGTTTGGCGACCGAGTAGAGCTGCCAATCGAGCATGCCGGTCACTATTTCGCCAGCTTGGTAACCAGATGCCCTAGACGCGACGATTTCAGCAACCGCGCCACCGGTGATCGCCTGATGCAAAGCAAAAGGTGGAACATAAGATTCCCGATCATTCATCCGCCCGCGCATGTAAGGATCCACGGAAAGATAGAGCGTCTTTAGCAGAATCTCTCCTTCTTTGGGGCCGGGAACTTCAATGTCAAGAATCTGGAAATTGCTGAGCGCCGGCATACCAGTCGGCCGACTGACGAGCACGATCTGTCTGTTTTGCATAGCAATATAATAATACACCGCGATCCCTCCGCATTGGGACCGCAGGCCGTCAATTCACCGGGAACGCAGTGCCCGAAGAGAGCCGCCGTTGATCGTCATTTGGACCGCACCACGTTTTTTACCACAAGAACTTGAACGCGTTCAAAATAATGCTTGACAGGCCGAAATAGCAGGCGTAATCTGCACATTAGTTGAACACGTTCAAATCTTAGGAGGCAGCAGCCATGACAATCGGAATCACCACTTACCTGGTTTATCTAACTATTAGCATCGCCCTGACAATCTGGGTGGCTCGAACACTGCACAAAAATGGGCGCGTGTTCTTAGTTGATGTTTTCCACGGAAACGAAGACCTGGCGGATTCAGTCAATCATCTGCTGGTGGTAGGCTTCTACTTAATCAATTTCGGCTACGTCAGTCTGGCGCTGAAGCTAGGCTACGCTGTGGAAACGGCTCAGGCGGGAATCGAAGCCTTATCCGTCAAGGTAGGCATGGTGTTAATCGTGCTTGGCGCCATGCACTTCTTCAACCTCTTCATCTTCAGCCGGATGCGTCGCCGCGCCAGCATCGTTAATGGCCCGCCGCCGGTACCTCCAGACGGCTTTACGCGCGTACAGGAGGCCTGAATCATGATTGCTCTAACGGTCCTTTACGATCCCACTTGCGGACTGTGCCAGCGCGCTCATGGTTGGCTGGCGGAGCAGCGAAAGCTGGTAGATCTGATTTTCGTGCCGTGCAAATCAGTAGAAGCGCGACGAAGATTCCCGCAATTGGACCACGACTTAACTGCGAAAGATCTGACCGTAATCGGCGATCGGGGAGCCGTCTACTTAGGTCCCAAGGCCTGGCTAATGGTTTTGTGGGCGCTTACACAATATCGCGAATGGTCCTATCGCCTGGCAGCTCCAGAGCTTTTACCGACGACCCGGCGAGTTGTCTCTTTAATCTCTCAGCACCGCTATCAGATCGGCCGCTTAACAGGTCTGACGGAGTAAATCATGACGCGTGTTGGGCGTCCGTTATCTACTGAGACACATAAGGGTGAGCAGACAAAGGCTCGCATAGTAAGAACTGCTCTGGACATGTTTCTGGAGCGTGGATACGAGCAAACAACCATGCGCGCAATCGCGCAAAAAGCAGGTGTCTCTCTCGGGAATGCCTACTACTATTTCCCTTCAAAGGAACATCTCATCCAGGCTTTCTATGCACGTACACACGAGGAGCACCTAGCTGCTTCTCGTGAGAGTATGGAGACTGAGACCACTCTAAAAGATCGTCTGCTCGCGGTGATCCGACTTAAAATTTACACGCTTGAGCCTTACCATCAGTTTGCCGCAGTGCTCTTTAAAACAGCGGCCGATCCACAAAGTCCGCTAAACCCATTTTCTGCCGACTCTGATCCGGTAAGGCAATCAAGCATTCAGCTGTTTGCCCGGATCGTAGAAGATTCGAAGACTCGGATCCCCGGCGACTTAAAAGCCGAGTTGCCTTATCTCCTGTGGGTTTTCCATATGGGTGTCATTCTCTTTTGGATTCATGATTCTTCGCCTAAACGGATTCGCACATACCGTTTATTAGAGCATACTGTCGATCTCGTCGACAGACTGATTTCGTTGGCAAGCAACCCACTGATGCGGCCGCTGCGTAAGAAGGCGCTCCGGCTAATCTTGGAATTGAAAGATGTGTCATCGGACAAAGCTGAGTAGGAGAGACTAATGCGCATCGCAATTACGGGCGGTACAGGGTTTATTGGGGGTCATTTGGCTCAGAGTCTCTGTTCAGAAGGTCATGAAGTTGTGCTTTTGGGAAGAAACCCTTCTTCCCCGGACGCAATGCTGCAGGCTGCGACCTTTGTACGTAGCGATCTTTCTCAGTCAGAGATTCTGGTCGAAGCGTTTGCGGACTGCGACGCGGTGGCCCACTGCGCCGGTATCAATCGTGAAATCGGCGACCAAACCTACCTCAAAGTGCATGTGGATGGGACGGGAAACGTGGTAGCTGCCGCTCGCGATGCCGCGGTTAAGAAGATTGTTCTGATGAGTTTCCTGCGGGCACGCCCTGATTGCGGGTCCCCATATCATGAATCGAAATGGGCCGCGGAGGAACTGGTGCGTGGCTCGGGCCTCGATTACACGATAATCAAAGCCGGAATGGTTTACGGACTGGGTGATCACATGCTGGACCATTTGAGCCACGCGCTTTACACCTTTCCACTTCTCGCGGTGGTTGGCTTGAAAGAAAAAGCCATTCGACCTCTGGCTGTCGAAGACCTGGTGCACGTTTTGCTAGCGGCACTCGTAGAACAGCGCTTGAGCCGGCACACAGTTGCGTTGACTGGTCCTGAAAAGCTTTATCTAAGCGAGGCGGTAAGGCGTGTCGCCCGATTAACTGGCAATAACATTAAGTTAGTGCCCGCGCCGGTATGGTTTCATTATGGGATGGCCCATTTTTGGGAGTGGGCCATGAAAGTGCCACTGGCCGCTCGCGCACAAGTACAGATTCTCTCAGAAGGAGTAGTCGAACCAGCCATGCCTTGCGATCTACTGCCGCCCGACTTAGCGCCGACCAGGAGCTTCAGTGATGAACAGATCTGCGCTGGTCTGCCGAGACCTGGATCCTATGGTCTTAGAGACTTGCGCTGTTTTTAATGAGAACAGAGTTGTGAAAAGGGACAACCGGGAATCTGACATGCCCGCCGCGATTAATACAAACGCGTTTAAGAACCAACCGATCGTTCTCTATGACGGGGTTTGTGGCCTTTGCAACGGACTGGTCCAGTTTCTTCTCAAGCGTGACACAAAAGACGTCCTCCGGTTCGCATCCCTGCAGAGCGAATTCGCACATTCACTTTTGCCGACACATGGGCTCGATCCCAACGATCTGAATACGGTTTACGTATTGAGCGATTATGGTGAATCAACCGAGAGTCTACTGTCTCGTTCGGATGCCATTCTTAACTTATTAAGGCTGTTGGGCGGCTTTTGGAAGGTGGCATCGTTTGCCAGTGTGCTGCCGAGGTCATTGCGTGATGCCGTCTACAACATTGTGGCCCGCAATCGCTATCGCGTATTTGGCAAATACGAAAGCTGTATGCTTCCCGAACTAAGACACCGACAGAAGTTTCTCGATGCTAACTGTTGACGGAATCACATCTGATAAAGCAAACTCCCGTCCTTAACATCGCCTGTAGACGGGAGACGAATTTTGAGCGTCACGGCTGCTACTCCAGTAACTGCAGATGAACGAATGCGGCCCGGGCAGGTCCAGGTCGCGGCTACGTCGTTTCTCGCGCTTTTCTCAATAGTCGGTTTAGCTCTCTACGGACTGCCCTTTTACTACGACTTCATGGTCAGGGAGTTTGGCTGGACGCGTACCCAGGTTACCTCCGGCAATGCTCTCAGTAAGCTGCTGGTGGGTCCGCTCTTTGGGTTCTTTGCGGGTTGGATAATCGATCGTTTTGGGCCACGCAGACTGATGCTTGTTGGTATCCTCCTGGCGGGTGTCGCGTTGATAGGCCTCGGCAGCATGAATGCTCTCTGGATGTTTTATCTCTTCTATCTGTTCAATGCCCTTGGATACGTCTGTGCCGGGCCCCTACCGAATCAAGTCCTACTCACCCGCTGGTTCGATAAATCGCGCGGCAAAGCAATGGGATTCGCTTATCTGGGAATTGGTATCGGTGGTGCACTGGTGCCATTGCTTTCGGTCTGGCTGGTACAACGCTTCGGCTGGCATATCGCGCTTCGAGTGCTTGGCGCGTTGATCGTCTTAATTGCTTTTCCGATGGCCTACTTTGTTAAAGAATCGCCGTCGGCTGTGGCCGAGAAAACCGGCGGGAGGGCAACAGCTACTGCCCCAATCGGCTGGGCCTTCAGGAAATCGTCCTTTTACTTGCTGGCTTTGGGCAGCATGTGTTCAATCGGAGCGGTCGGAGGCACGAACCAGCACCTTAAGCTTTTTTTGAGTTTGGACCAGCACTATACACAGCAACAGGCAGCGAACGTTGCTTCGCTGGTCTTGGTATTTAGTTTAGTGGGTCGCCTATTGATGGGGTGGCTGGCAGATCGTTATGCGAAAAAATATGTAATGTTGCTTATCTACCTGCTAGTCGCTTCGGCAATCCCGCTTCTATTTTTTGCCGCCAGTCCAGGATTGATTTACGTCTTTGCGATGATCTTCGGCATCGGCCTCGGCGGTGATTACATGATTATCCCGCTCATGGCTGCCGAGATCTTTGGCGTCAGGGTCATGGGACGATTGATGGGCGTTGTTTTAACGGCAGACGGAGTTGCTGAAGCGCTTGCGCCTATGCTCGTCGGAAAATTGCGGGATACTACAACCAGCTACGCAGTTGGTTTTGTCGTGTTAGTCGGGTTCGCCCTTCTTGGAGCGGCAGCGGTCTCATTGCTTCCGAGAAAAGGTACCGAAACTATTGGCTGACACTTGACATGCCTGTCACTGTTTGATTCCAGGCAAAGGCTCACTCAAGCGGGAAGCCCGCTGCTCCGCCTGATGTGAAGACCTCGGCTTCCACTCACTTTGTTGCCACACAGCGTCAATCGAGCAAATGAATCTTCACTCCGTAGGAGTGCGATGTTTATAGACTTGGACATCACAAAAACCAGCGCCGTTCGAAGGAGCGGAACGTTGCTACATGCACCCCTAACGGGGTAAAGCCTGTTCTGCCACTAACGGGCTCGATAAAGACCCCAGGGAGAGTGCGCTTCAGCCCAAATCTTGCTCAAAAAAACAAGGACTTACGAAGTTGCTACGCAGAGAGTTGAAACTAGAGCACCACCGTTTGCAGGCTTCGCTTGTCGACTCGGACAAGGTTTGAGATAGTTTATTAGTCTGCGGCGAGGAAACAGCGCCTCCTCTAGAGCCTTTAGCAGACCTCGACATGCTGGACCGGTTAACCGCTTCACCAGTCTCCCCGCTTAATGGAAATCACATGGACTCTTTTGCTTGAAGATGCGCCGCTGCAATTAGCACCAAAGGTAAACTGATACGCTATTACACCGATGGCTTCTAATGATTCATTATTTAGTAAACGTCCCTGTGCGCTGGTCACCGGCTCATCGCGCGGGATTGGACGCGCAGTCGCCCTGGAGCTGGCACGCGTCGGTTACGACATAATGATCAATTTCGTCTCGAATGAAGGTGCTGCTGAAGAAGCTTGTCTGGCAGTTAAGGCGGCAGGTGGCGAAAAATCCTTGCGGGTTGCGCGGTGCCGCGCTGACGTTTCCGACACGATTGATCGTGAGCGGTTGTTGACTGCCACCAAGGAAGAATTTGGCCGGCTTGACTTGCTCGTGAACAACGCGGGCGTAGCACCTCAGTCTCGCGTCGATTTGCTCGAAGCTGAGGAAAACAGTTTCGACCGCCTAATCAATATTGACCTGAAGGGTCCCTACTTTTTGACTCAGGCCGCGGCGCGCTGGATGATCCGGCAGAAGGCTAGTGGCAAAATACCTGATTATCAACCGATAATAGTCACAATCTCCTCAGTTTCTGCCTTTGCAGCCTCGCCCCAGCGCGGCGAATACTGCGTAGCCAAGGCGGGGCTAGCCATGATGACCAAACTCTACGCCGCTCGTCTCGCCTCGGAGGGGATTAACGTTTATGAAATACGTCCGGGCATTATTGCCACAGACATGACGGCGAGCGTCAAGGCAGACTACGACCGGAGGATTGCAGAAGGCTTGACGCCGATCAAACGCTGGGGCACTCCGGAAGACGTCGCCCGAGCGGTTGCTGCCGTCGCCTCTGGCAGGTTTCCTTTTTCAACGGGCGAAGTCATTAACGTGGACGGCGGATTTCACTTGCATCGGCTGTAGGTACAGCAGTCCGCACGTTCATGGATAAGATAAATTGAGCGCGAAGATGAGCGACAGCAAATCACTACTTTCAAAAGTTGAACATGCCTTCGACTTTGCCCAGCGGCAGGTGGAGGCGTTGCTTGAGCGCAATCCGAACTTCTATCCACTGTATACAGATCACGGTCGTTGGCGCCATTCGAAACCTGCATGGACCCATTGGTGCGATGGTTTCTTGCCGGGGATGATGTGGATATTTTACGAGGAGAGCGGCGAACAGAGATGGCGGGAACGGGCGGAAAGCTATTCGCAAGCGCTGGAAAATCGCAAAGAAGATCGTGAAGTGCACGATCTTGGTTTCATTTTTTATCATGGCAGTTATCGACGCTGGTACGAAGCAACTCTGCGCGAGGGCAGGCCCAATCAGCGGTTGAAGGATGTAGTGGTCGAGGCAGGGAGAACACTGGCCCTTCGTTTCAACGAGCGAGCCGGTTGTTTACGCTCCTTTCACGGTGCCGACTCGAACTTCATTGACATCATGATGAATGTTGGGATTATTTTCTATTCCGCTATGGCCAGTGAAGATCGGGCCCTGCTCGAGTTAGCCCACCGGCACTGTAGGACTACTCGGCGGACGTTAGTACGCGGTGATGGCAGTACGTCGCACGAAGGCATCTTCGATCTTAAAACCGGAGAATTTTTGCGCCAGACCACGCAACAGGGTTATCGAGGAGATTCCTGTTGGTCGCGCGGCCTGGCATGGTCGCTATACGGTTTTGGCACTAGCTATCAGCTGACAAAAGATCCGTTTTATTTGGACGCTGCTCAGCTCAACGCCGACTATTGGATCTCAAATGCTCCGGAAGGCGGAGTCGTCCCCTGGGATTTTGACGCTCCCACAGATGGACCGTTCAGCCGATCTCAGGTCGATACCAGTGCTGCCGCAATTGCTGCCGTAGGTTTGTTCAACCTGGCAGCAGTTGTCGGTGGAGCTGCCCAGCGCAAGGCGTATCGGGATTGCGCATTCCGAACCGTCGATTCCCTTACTACAAAATATCTGGGTGAAGGTAACGATAGCTGGGAAGGTATCTTGCGCGGTGGTGTCTACCATATACACAAACAGTTAGGCGTTAACGAATCAGTAATGTGGGGTGAATTCTTTTTTGTAGAGGCACTCCAAAAGAGCTGGCGGTTGTTGCATGCTAGTCATAAGAGACTGCGAAGGTGCGCATAAATGATTGAACGGTCATACACAGCAATTGGTGGTATCCGGCAGGTTGCAGATTTTCAAGCACACCTGAGGACGCTGCCGATCGTGATCCCCTGTGACGATGAACTTGAGATTGGAGCACAGTCTATTTTTACACAACCCGTAGATATTAACGGCCGCAGGATCGGCAACCGGTTCTGTATTCATCCGATGGAGGGGTGGGACGGCACGAGTGACGGTCGGCCCAGCAAGCACACTTTTCGCCGCTGGCATCGATTTGGCTTAAGCGGGGCGAAATTGATTTGGGGAGGAGAAGCGGTGGCTGTCCGGCACGATGGCCGCGCGAATCCCAACCAGCTGCTCATCAACGGCGAAACGAGATCTGATCTCGGGCGATTGCGCGAAACTCTGATTGCGTCACATCGAGAAACTTGCGGAACTGCGGAAGATTTATTTATCGGCTTACAACTGACCCATTCAGGTCGCTACAGTTGTCCCAACGAGAAGACATTACCTGAACCAAGCATTCTTTATCATCACCCATTTTTGGACCACCGAGTGAATGCGACCGCTGACTATCCGCTTCTGACCGACAGCGAGGTGCGACAAATTATCGAAGCTTTTCACCAGGCAGCTCGCATCGCGCAGGAATTAGGTTTTGATTTTGTTGATCTAAAGCATTGTCATGGTTATCTGGGACACGAGTTTCTCAGCGCCCACACCCGCGCCGGCGATTACGGCGGCAGCTTCGAAAATCGCACCCGCTTCCTGCGCGAGGTGGTAGAAGGAATTCGCGCTCTGGCACCGGGACTGCAAATTGGCGTGCGTGTGTCAGCTTTCGACACCGTACCTTTTCAGCCGGGCGCAGCCTGGCGGACGAACGGCAAAACGGCCGTAGGAGTGCCAGAACCGCATCAGCAGTTTCTGCCGTATCGTTGGGGTTTTGGTGTTGACCGTGATAATCCGGAGCAATATGACTTAACGGAGACTTTTCAGTTTCTGACCTTGCTTCGCGATCTTGACATCAAATTGGTGAACATCTCGGGCGGCAGTCCTTATTACAACCCGCATATACAGCGTCCCGCTCTCTACCCGCCTTCAGATGGTTACCAACCTCCGGAAGATCCGTTGCTGGGCGTGGCAAGACAAATTGAGGTGACCCGTGCCCTGAAAGAGCAATTTCCAGATTTGCTCATTGTCGGTACGGGATATTCCTATTTGCAGGAATTCCTGCCTTTTGTTGCCCAGGCTGTCCTGCGCAGAGGTTGGGTAGATTTCGTCGGTCTGGGCCGCATGGTTCTGTCATATCCGGAATTGCCGTTGGACGTGATCGAGGGTAAGGTATTGAAACACAAACTTATTTGTCGAACATTTAGCGATTGCACAACGGCGCCGCGCAATGGTCTGCGCTCCGGATGTTACCCGTTGGATGACTACTACAAAAAGTCCGATAGTGGAAGAGAGTTGAAACAAATCAAAGCGTTAGTACGAGACCCGAAGAAGCTGTCAAAGGTGAGTTAAAGCAGACGTTGTTCAGAAGAAGATGCAGGACAGACGTAATTTCCTGAATGTCTTCCGCCACCCACCGTCAAATATTGAGGGCCAATGGCTCCATGTTAGCCGAGCAGCCATGGCTTGCCGATTCGAGGTGACCGTCCCAGTCTGGCATCAGGCAGCGGTGCAGACTGCCCGGAAAGCTCTTGACGAGGTTGACCGGTTGGAACAGCAGCTATCTGTATTTCGAGAAGAGAGTGAGATAAGTTACCTCAATCGAAACGCTGCGAATGCGTCGGTCACTCTCGAATCCTCGCTCTTTCAGTTACTGTGTGAATGCCATCAGCTCTGGGTTCAAACTGAAGGAGCGTTCGACATAACGGCGGGGCCGCTAACTCGGTGCTGGGGGTTTCTCAGACGCGAAGGAAAACTCCCTCATCCCGATGAACTCAAGCGGGCTAAGGAGGTGGTCGGAAGTGACAGGCTGCTCTTTGACCCGGAGGCTCGCTCCGTCCGGTTCAAGAGCACCGGTGTAGAGATAAATTTAGGAAGCATCGGGAAGGGCTACGCCCTGGATCGGGTGACCGCCTCCATCACCAGCCAGCTGCCGACGGCCTTACTTAATGCGGGGGCCAGCAGCATGCGGGCCATTGGTGGCGGTGAACTCGGAGGCAGGGGATGGCCGGTTGGTCTGCGTCACCCCCGGAATAAAAACAGACGTCTGGCCCGATTAAGAATTCGCAATTGCGCACTATCTACAAGTGGGAGTGAGGAACAATTCTTCGAGCACGGCGGCAAGCGATACGGCCACATCATCGATCCTCGTACGGGCTGGCCGGCCGGAACTGTGACCAGTGTTACGGTTGTTGCCCAATCAGCTGCAATCAGCGATGCTCTCGCTACAGCCTTTTATGTGGGTGGGCGCGAACTGGCAGAGCGTTACTGTTGCAATCACCCCAATGTTCTGGCGATTATGCTGGAAACCGATTCAGAAACTCCGGTTGTGATCGGAGCAAATCGCGGATGTGTTGTGGAGCAGTGCGTCAAGGAGGAAGGATGAAGGATGAAGTCGGAAGGATGAAGGATGAAGGATGAAGGATGAAGGATGAAGGATGAAGTCGGAAGGATGAAGTCGGAAGGATGAAGGATGAAGAATGAAGATGAAGCATGAAAGGACAAAGCCGATCACCTGAGTTTCGCCTTCATCCTTCATCCTTCATCCTTCATCCTTCCTCCTTGCTCCTAGCGCTGGAAACAAACGTGACGCAAAACACAACTTACAGCCCGGTACAACAAGGTGCGCTAATCCTGCTACGCACCGTAATCGGCTGGCATTTTCTCTATGAGGGCTATTACAAGCTGACGTCTCCGGCGTGGAGCCCCACTGGCACCCCGTTACCGCACTGGACTTCGCTGGGCTATCTGAAGGGAGCGTCAGGCCCGCTCGCGGGTCTGTTCCAGCGAATGGTTAGTGCCGGCTGGACGAGTTGGATCGATCGCACCGTAAAGGTGGGTCTGTTGTTGATAGGGCTGTCACTCATTCTTGGACTGTTCACAAAAGTAGGCTCTTGGGGTGCGCTCTTTTTTCTGGCTCTCTTTTATTTGCTCTATGTGCCGTTGATTGGAGTTCCGCAACCGAACAACGAGGGAACCTATTTAATAGTTAACAAGACGCTGATTGAAGCAGTCGCTGTTTTTGTGTTGATTACATTTGATACGGGAGCGATTGCCGGTATTGATCTGCTGTGGCGGCGCAAAAGCTGGCGTGTACTCAAAGGCGACCCGGACCTGCGTCAAGTCAAGAATAATCCTACACGATGAAGAACTAAACCATGAATCTTACTGATGAGCAGAAAACAATCGGTCGCCGCAATTTTCTCAAGGTCGTTGCCGGGGCGCCGGCATTGGTAGCGCTTGGCGCCGCCGCTTTGACGAAGGGACCAGTGCGCGGTGGACCAGTAAAACTGGCGTTAATCGGAACGGGCGATATGGGCCGTGGACACTTGGGGCAGTACCAGAAGGAGTTTCTGAATCTCAAGGCGCTCTGTGATATCAATCCCAAACGTCGCGCTGCGGCGGCGGAGTCAATGGTTAAGAAGGGCTGGCCCAAGCCAAATGAGTACGATGATTGGCAGGAGATGCTACAAAAAGAGGATCTTGAGGCAGTGCAAATAGCTACGCCTCTATGGACCCATTCTGATATTACGGTAGGCTGCCTCAATGCCGGAAAGCACGTGCTTTGCGAGAAGATGATGGCCAAGAGCGAGGCTGAGTGCCAACGCATGATCGACGCCGCCCGCAAAAACAACCGTATTCTCGAGATCGGTTATCAGCGGTTCTATAACCCCATCTATCAGGCCGCTTACAGCAATATTATCAAGCCGGGGATGCTTGGGGACATCTACCACGCGCGCCTTGCCTGGCATCGTAATTCGAGTTGGCGCAAGAACGAGGAGCCGCCATCGACCAATTTCGACCCCAGCAGGTGGGGGTACCCGGATTGGGATCATCTACTGAATTGGCGCATGTACAAAAAATACTCCGAAGGATTGCTGTGCGAACTAGGCAGCCATCAAATCACCGCGACGAGCTGGTTTTTTGACGCGGCACCAGACGCTGTTTATACCACCGGCGGGACCTACCGGTTCAAAGACGGACGTGAGGTTTACGATCACGTCTATGCAACCTTCAATTATCCCGGCAATCGCACCGCCACTTTCTCTTCTATTCAATCGAACGCGTTTGAGGACGCATACGAAATGTACATGGGTACAAAAGGGACGCTGATTCTGACGCACGAGGTAGATGCGTTTCTGTTCAATGAAGGCGAGGGTCCATCGGCTACAACAAAGGTTGAAGTGTCCAGTCAAGGTGCAGGTCCGATAGCTGATTCATCCGCCAGTCGCCCGATCGATTCACCAGGTCGCACTGTAGAGACGCAGGGCGGCGGCGTTGAGCGAAATGTGTCTTACAAGAATGAGATAGCCGAGTTCTGCGCTGCCGTGAGAACCGGAAGCCCCATAAGGTGTGGTCCGGAGAGAGCAATGAAGTCGGCGGTTGCTATCCTGACCGGCAATGGTGCCGCCGAACAACAGGCCAGGCTGCAGATACCCACTATCAAGTTCGCCTGAAGTTTAACAACAATGGGCCAGCAAGATTCGTTTAAATACGTGCAGTACCTCTGGCAGGACGAAGCCGCCGATAAGCTGTCCGGAGTGGACCGCCTGGTCTATCGCTCCAACAAATTGGGAGAGGATTTGACGCTGACGAACACGGGCGGCGGCAACACTTCATCCAAATTAACGCAGCGGGACCCATTGATGAGCGAGGACATTGAGGTGTTGTGGGTCAAAGGTTCAGGCGGCGATTTGCGGACCGCAAAGCGGGATGGTTTTGCGTCGCTTTATCTCGATAAGGTTCGCTCGATGAAGCCTCTCTATCTCACGTCTCCGGAGCGCGGGCCGAAGACAAAAATCGAAGACGAGATGTACCCGATGTACAGCCACTGTGTTTTCAATCTCAACCCGCGCGCCTGCTCTATTGATACTCCGCTCCATACTTTCGTGCCCTACAAGCACGTTGATCATCTGCATCCAAACGCCGTCATCGCTATCGCTGCAGCGGTCGATCAGGAAAGACTCTGTCGCGAGATCTACGGAGACGAATTGATTTATGTTCCGTGGCAGCGACCTGGTTTTGACATTGGCCTGCTGATAGAAGCGCTAATCAAGGAACGCCCTAAAGCTAAAGGCGTGCTACTGGGTCATCATGGCATGAGCTCCTGGAGCAATGACGATAAGACCTGTTACGAGACAGCGCTGGAGATAATTGACCGCGCGGCGCGCTTTATCGCAGAACGTGACCGAGGGGAAAAAACCTTTGGCGGGCAAAAACACAATCCGTTATCTGAGGCCGAACGCCTTGATCTGCTAGTGGGTATCCTCCCCTGGTTGCGAGGGCAGTTGTCGGTTCACAACCGGTTCGTGGCAACGTTGCAGTATGACGAGCGCATGCTACGCTTCGTCAACAGCGTCGATGGTCCACGACTGGCAGAACTGGGTACTTCGTGCCCGGATCATTTTCTGCGCACGAAAATCAAGCCATTATTTGTTGATTGGGATCCAGGAACGAAGAGCTTGGACCAGTTGAAAATCTCCATCGCCAGCGGGCTGGTGAAATACCGCCAGGATTATGTAGCTTACTACCAGCGTTGCCAGCAACCCGATTCACCGCCCATGCGCGATCCAAATCCCACTGTTGTGCTGATTCCTGGTCTGGGAATGATTGCCTGGGGCAAAAACAAGAGCGAGTCGCGGGTAACCGCGGAGTTTTATAATTGTGCTATTGAAGTGATGCGTGGGGCCGAGGCCATTGACCAGTATGAAGCGATGGACCAGCGAGAGGCTTTTGATATTGAATACTGGTCACTTGAAGAGGCTAAGCTACGAAGGTTGCCGCCTGAAAAGGAGCTCGACAGACAGGTTGCAGTCGTTGTCGGCGCGGGCGCAGGCATTGGTAAGGCTACCGCCCACCGGCTTGTCAGAGAGGGTGCTCACCTGGTTTGTGTAGATCTCGACGAGGTGTCTGCCGCAGAGACAGCGCGGGAAATTATCAGGCAGTACGGTGAAGGGATAGGTGTTGCTGGTACGGGCCTTAGTAACTGTGGACCCGCAATTGGTCTTCCGTGCGACATCACTAAACGTGAGAGTGTGCGTAAAATGTTTCGCGATGCAGTACTTGCGTACGGCGGCGTGGACGCGGTGGTGGTAACTGCGGGCGTTTTTGTGCCTCCGGATAAAACAGGACGGGTCGACGACAGTAAGTGGGGACTGACCTTCAGCATTAATGTTACCGGCGCCTATATTGTTGCGGATGAGGCGTACAAAATCTTTAAGGAACAGGGATTCTCCGGAAATATTGTGCTTACCACCAGTGCCAATGCAATCGTGGCGAAGAAAGGGAGTTTGGCTTACGATACCAGCAAAGCGGCGGCCAACCACCTGGTCCGTGAATTGGCCATTGAGATGTCGCCCTTAGTGCGAGTTAATGCTGTGGCTCCAGCGACAGTGGTTAAAGGCAGCACAATGTTTCCTCGCGAGCGGGTAATCTCCTCGTTAATCAAGTATGAAATTCCTTTTGCGGAAGATGAAACAACAGATCAACTGCGGGAGAAGTTGGCAGGGTTTTACGCTAAACGGTCGCTGACCCAGTCACCCATCGAGCCGGAAGACCAGGCAGAAGCAATTTTCCTGCTGCTTTCAAGAAGACTATCGAAGACAACTGGTCATGTTATTCCGGTTGACGGGGGATTAGCAGACGGTTTTTTGCGTTAAGCGGTGGGGCAAAGAATATGAGAGCAAAATTTGATATCGAAGAAGCATTCGTCACAGACCGAAATGAGGAAGCAAGAGACTGGCTGCTACAGGACTATGAGTATCTTGGCAAAGTATTAAAGCGTAGAAGAATCGATATCGAGACACTGGTCGCGCGCGCGCAGTCATTCCGTGTTGCGGTTCCTTCCTGGGGCGTAGGTACAGGGGGTACTCGCTTTGCCCGCTTCCCTGGTCCTGGCGAACCACGCGATATTTACGAGAAACTGGAAGACTGTGCCACGATTTTTCAGCTGACTCGATCGACTGCCACTGTCTCATTGCATATCCCCTGGGACAGACCAGATAAGGCAGACGCGCTGAAACAATTTGCGGCGGATCGCGGATTGAGCTTCGATGCGATGAACTCAAACACGTTTCAAGACCAGGCGGGCCAGAAACTTTCCTATAAATTTGGTAGTTTGACACACCCGGACAAGGCTGTACGCCGGCAAGCGATCGAACACAATCTGGAATGTATTGAGATTGGCAAGTCGCTTGGTGCGAAGGCGCACACAGTCTGGATCGGTGACGGTGGAAATTTTCCCGGACAACAACATTTCCGGAGGGCGTTGGAACGTTATCTTGAAAGCATGAGAGAAATCTATGCCGCTTTACCGGATGACTGGCGCGTTTTTATGGAGCACAAGCTCTATGAACCGGCGTTTTACTCAACAGTAATCAATGATTGGGGCACCAGCTATCATTGCGCACGCGAACTCGGGCCAAAGGCCTGTTGCCTCGTGGATTTGGGCCATCACGCTCCCAACGTCAACATTGAGATGATCGTAGCGCGCTTGATTCAATTCGGTAAACTTGCCGGTTTTCACTTTAACGATAGCAAGTATGGTGACGACGATCTGGACGCCGGCTCAATCAAGCCTTTTCAACTTTTCCTGATTTTTAACGAGCTGGTAGATGCCGAGCTAAATGGTGTGCCCGACTTCAATCCGGCTTACATGCTTGATCAATCGCACAACGTAACCGATCCTATCGAATCGTTGATGATGAGTGCAGGTGAACTGGTGCGGGCTTTCGTGCAGGCGCATCTGATTGACCGATCCGCACTGACCGAGTCACAGGAAAAGTGCGACGTGTTGGCGTCACTGAATATACTCAAACAGGCTTTCACAACAGACGTGTCCCCCATCTTGGCAATGGCCCGCTGGCGTTCCGGCGGCGCTATCGATCCAATCACCACCTACCGAGCTAGCGGTTATCGTCAGCAGAAAGCGGAAGTTCGTCCGGCGAGGAAGGGCGTTGCTGCGGGTATTGTCTGATAGTCTCTACATCGCAGTCGATCTCGGCGCCGGTAGCGGTCGCGTGTTCCTGGCGGGCTTTCCCCACGACGGTTTGTTGCTTCACGAATTGCGCCGCTTCCATTATCCAGCGAGCAAATCCGCCGGCCACCTGCGCTGGAACCTTCCGGAAATTCTTGCGCAAATTAAGACAGGTATTAAAGAAGCAGGCAACCGAGCTCGCGAACTCGAGAGGTCGATCAGCAGCATCGGCGTTGATGGTTGGGGCGTCGATTACGGTCTGATCGACGGTGAAGGAAAGCTCATCGAGCACCCGATTTGCTATCGCGACAGCCGTACCGAGGGAGTAATGGAACAGGTGTTCGCGCAAATTCAACGCGAAGAGATTTTCGCTCGCACCGGAATTCAGTTCATGGCTTTTAACACCCTGTTCCAGATTTATGCCCACGCTCAAGAGCGATTACCTGAAGATGCGACACATCTGCTGTTGATTCCTGATTTGATCAACTTCTTTCTCACCGGGCAGAGGGTCACTGAATACACCAATGCCACCACGACCCAAATGGTTAATGCGGATAGCAAGTCATGGGACCATGAGATGCTCCTGCGATTAGGGCTTCCCTTGAATCTCTTTACCCGCATAGTTTCTGCGGGAACCGTTCTGGGCCCAATAACACCGGAACTTGCTTTGGAATTAGGCGTCAGCGGCGTTAGCGTTGTAGCTCCCGCAACCCACGACACGGGAAGTGCGGTGATCGGCGCTCCTTTGAGGGATGGCTGGGCCTACATCTCGTCCGGTACCTGGTCCCTTGTGGGCATTGAATGCAACCGCGTGCTCGCCAATGCAGAGGTCTCCCATCACAATTTCACAAACGAAGGGGGGGCGTTTGATACTTTTCGTTTTCTCAAGAACGTCGCGGGGTTGTGGATCCTGGAATCGTGCCGCAGAGAGTGGAAAGATAGCGGCCTCGAGATCGATTACGCCCAGCTGTTGCGGGATGTTGCCTCGGGCGGTAATAGTTGCGGTCTGATTTTCCCGGATGACTGCCGTTTCTTCAACCCCCGCAGTATGCTGGCTGCCGTGGCCGAGCAGCTTGCCGAAACCGGACAGGCTATGCCGCGGGAGCCGGAGAAAGTCGCCAGGATAGTTCTCGATTCCTTAGCGCTTCGCTATGCTTCCATTTTGCGAACTATTGAGTGGCTGACTGGACGTAAAATTAATGGAATTCAGATCGTTGGTGGTGGCAGCCAGAACGATTATCTAAACCAAACCACGGCCAACGTTACCGATTTACCAGTTCTCGCGGGACCCGTTGAGGCAACAGCCACTGGCAACGCTTTGGTCCAGTCCATAGCGGGAGGGCGGTTTGCCTCGCTCAAGGAAGCGCGGCAACACGTTGCGGCTCACGTTGAGTTGAGAACCTTTGGCCCGCAACCGTCGGCTCGGTGGACTGAAGCGCAGCGGCGGTACGCCCAAATCGAAGATCGCTTTGCGGCATAAGCCCATTACGCATTAACCAATGCGAGTATCCTTGTTCGTCACCTGTTTGGTGGATCAGCTATGGCCCTCTGTGGGCGTCTGCACTGTCGAAGTGCTACGGCGCGCCGGGTGCGAAGTCATATTCGACGAGCAACAAACATGCTGCGGGCAGCCTGCTTTTAACACCGGGTTCAGAAACGATGCCCGAGTGCTGGCACGGCGTTTTATTGAGATCTTTGAAGCAGCTAAAGGCGACGCTATTGTCAGTCCCTCCGGCTCGTGCACCGCGATGGTCCATCATTTCCCGGAACTCTTTCCAGACGATGAAGCCTGGCGCAACCGCGCGCGCGCCGTGGCCGAGCGTAGCTATGAACTTGGTGGGTTTCTCGTTAATGTGCTGGGAGTGGACGACGTGGGCGCCAGCTTCCGGGGAGCCGTAACGTGGCATGATGCCTGTCACGGTCTTCGGGATCTTGGCCTTCATAGCGAGCCGCGCCAGCTGATTCGCCATGTACGCGGTGCGAATTTAGTGGAGTTGGCTAATGCAGATGCTTGCTGTGGATTTGGCGGCACTTTCTCCGTTAAGTATCCTGAGATTTCCGTGGCGATTCTCGACAACAAGATTGAGGCCATAGAACAGGCCGGTGTCAGAGCGGTTGTGGCTGCCGACGCCAGTTGTCTCATGCAAATCGGTGGGCGCTTATCTCGCAACGGCTCCGCCGTGCAGACCCTGCATCTGGCGGAGCTGCTGGCGTCGCATGAAACCTGATTCAATCGACTGTGTTTTTAACTGAGGAAACGGTAACTCCCTCGCGTTCTTAGAATATGGACCATTTAACCCCGGAAACCTTCGATCAGAATGCGCGACAGGCTCTGATTGATCCGCAGTTACGCGGGGCCCTGCGCAATTTGGTAAAGGTATTTGGCGAGCGTCGCCAGATAGCCATCACGACGGTTGCAGATTGGGAAGGTTTGCGCGAACGAGCGAGGGCGATTAAAGACGAGACTCTCACTCACTTGGATCATTACCTTGACGAATTCTCCGCCAATGCTGGACGCGCCGGAGCGCAGGTGCATTGGGCCCGAGACGCCAATGAGGCGTGTGGCGTCGTAATGCAGCTGTTGCAAGAGCGTCGGGCTACGCGCGTAGTCAAATCAAAGAGCATGGCTACAGAAGAGATTCATTTGAACGCAGCTCTGGAAGCTGCAGGCATCAATCCGGTAGAGACAGATCTGGGTGAGTGGATCATTCAATTGGCCCACGAAACTCCTTCGCATATCGTAGTACCCGCAATTCACAAGTCAAAGCGGCAGATTGCGGAATTGTTTACGGAAAAGGTTGGCATAGAGCCGACTGATGACGTGGCTGTTTTGACCGGTGCGGCGCGGCGCGTTCTGCGCCAGCGGTTCTCTGAAGCCGAAATAGGTATTAGCGGCGTGAACTTTGGAGTTGCGGAAACGGGGTCCATCCTTATCCTGGAAAATGAGGGCAATGTCCGTCTTACCACCAGCTTGCCGAAAGCTCACATAGCACTAATGGGAATCGAGAAGATCATTCCCCGTTTGATCGATCTCGATGTCTTTCTTAAGTTGCTGCCACGCTCCGGAACTGGTCAGCAGTTGACTGCCTATCAGTCGCTGATCACGGGTGTGAAACGGTCTGGCGGGGAAGGTCCGGAAGAAGTGCATATCGTCATGCTGGACAACGGCCGTTCGTCGATGCTCAGCCATCCAGTTACTCGTCAGTCGCTAGCTTGTATTCGCTGCGGCGCCTGTCTCAATGCCTGCCCTGTTTACCAGCAGGTTGGTGGCCACGCCTATGGTTCGGTCTATCCTGGACCAATTGGCGCCGTAATCACTCCCCAGTTAACCAGCATCAAGCAATCAGCGCAGTTACCCTATGCGTCCAGTCTCTGCGGTGCTTGTCGTGAGGTTTGTCCAGTAAAGATAGACATTCCTGCTTTGCTGCTACATCTGCGTTCTGAGGTTAAGGAGGGTACGTTGCTGGGGACAGCGGACCAGAAAGGGCCAGTGGCGCGTAAGCTAAGCGAGCGGTTCGCCTTTTGGGTGTACACGATGGCAGCAAGAAGGCGTTGGTGCTACGAGTGGGGCAGCCGTATTGCGCGTCTTTTGCAGCGACCCCTGGTGCGTAAGGGACGCATTGGCCAGATGAGTGGGATTGCGAAGCAGTTAGCGCCGCCACTAGGTGCATGGACCGCTGGACGGGATCTGTTGCCACTGGCACGTCGGTCTTTCCGGGAGCAATGGCGGGACGGTCTGTCCAAAGATGATCTCGGAAGGAGTTAAGTTAGTTAAACACCGAATGGGTTCAACGAAGAGCATTGCAGTCCAGGCTGAAACAGAAACTTGATGAAGCTGAAAACAGACGATGAGGCACAGCGGGCGATCTTTTTCAAAGTGCGTGAGCATCTGGCAGCCAGTGTTGCCGCAGATGCGCTTTATGCTGAACGCCAGCACGAGCCAAAGATGCCTCCCAGCCGGATCCCTCCAGTGGCTTTACCGATGCCTGGTTCTCCGCTGGACCTCTTTCGCGAGGCCTTGAAGGCAGTCGCCGGCCATTCCACGGTGGTTCGAAATGAGAATGAAGCAGCAACAGCGGCGTCAGAAATCATTGAGAGTACCAAAGCCAGGCTCATTGCTGTATCCGATTCACCGCTAGTCAGCAGAGTGTTGACCCAGATTACAACCAGCGCCAAGTTGCTGACGAACTGTATGCCACCGATGCTCTTCGATTGTGACCTGGGCATCACTGGCGCTCAATGGGCCGTGGCGGAAACAGGGACCCTGGTGCTGGAGTCAGAAGCTGAGCGTCACAGACTGACCTCCTTAGTGCCGCCGATCCACGTCGCAATCATTAATGCCGGCCAGGTGCGGCAGACGTTATCGGAAGTGCTCCTGGAGGTTCAAAATCAGGGAAAGGATGCGATGAGTCGCACGGTTACGCTTATCACTGGCCCATCACGCACTTCGGACATTGAATTGACGCTGGCCATCGGCGTCCATGGACCAGCGCAGCTGCATGTAATCATCATCGAAGGTGAGCCTATTGCCTGATCGGGTCCTGCTCCGAGCCAGCAATATCAATAAATCGTACGCCGGCGTACAGGCTCTGCGAGACGCCTCCTTCGAGCTATGCGCCGGCGAAGTGCATGCCTTGATCGGCGAAAATGGAGCTGGTAAGTCAACCCTAATTAAGATTATTACCGGGGCAGTCGCGAGTGACAGCGGCGAAATCGAAGTCAATGGCCAGCTCATCAGCAATAATTCTCCTCGCGTTGCCAAGGCTGCGGGAGTTGCGGCCATTTATCAACAACCGGCCTTATTCCCTGAGCTAAGCGTGGCGGAAAATATTGCGCTGGCCCTGGAACGTTCAGGGGCCTGGGGACGTGTGGATTGGCGTGAGCGGCATCGCCGCGCTGCTGAGTTGCTGGCCCGAATTCACGCCCATATTGATCCTGCGGTCGAGGCTGGGGGGCTGACAATGCCCCAGCAACAACTGGTTGAGATTGCCCGGGCGCTTGGAGCCAATGCGCGAATACTGATTCTGGATGAACCCACCGCTTCACTTTCAGAGGAAGACACAACGAACCTGTTTGCCGTCATTAAGAAACTTCGTAAGCAAGGGGTAGGAATGATCTATATTTCCCACCGGCTCGAGGAATTGCCGGAGATTGCGGACCGGGTAACGGTGTTGCGTGATGGCGCTACGATTGGCACACGTCTTATCGCAGAGGTAAATCGCCAAGAGCTGATTCATTTAATGGTTGGACGCGAGCTTTCCTCGGTTTTCCCCAAACAAAAGGTTGAGTTTGGCGACGTGGTCCTGGAATTGCGCGATCTAAGTTGTAGGAGCAGCGGTTTGCACGGAGTGAATCTTTCAGTGCGTGCCGGAGAGATCCTGGGTGTCGCTGGATTGGTTGGAGCAGGTCGCACCGAAATGGCGCAAACAATATTCGGTCTTACTCCGGCCAGTAGCGGCGAGATTTTAGTCCGGGGCACGAGCGTAAAAATTCAAACTCCTGCTGATGCGATTAACTTCGGGATAGCTTACGTACCCGAAGACCGGCGTCATCATGGCGTGATTTTGGATATGGCCATCAGTGCCAATATTACGTTGGCTTCGCTTAGCCGGCTGGCTGGGACGGCATCACTGGATTTTGCCAGCGAGAAAACGATTGCGGCGGATTACACTCGACGTCTCAGTATAAAGACGCCCGCCATCTATCTTCCTGTTGCCACACTGTCAGGCGGCAACCAACAGAAGGTGGCCCTTAGTCGCTGGCTGGTTACTCAGCCTGGAGTGCTGATACTTGATGAACCAACCCAGGGGATTGACGTCGGCGCGAAATCAGAGATTCACGCATTGATGACTGAGCTCGCTGGTCGAGGAGTGGCGATTCTAATGATCTCGTCTGAATTGCCGGAGATTCTTGGTATGAGCGATCGTATCTCCGTCATGCACGCCGGAACGATTGTAGCCACGTTAGACCGAGCCGATGCTACGCAACAGAAAATCCTGGCATTGGCTTTGGGCCACTTGGATGTGTAGGGGCCGTGCCTACGTGGGGGTGTCCCAAGCAAGAGCGAGAGAGCAATACAGAATCGAGTGCGGTAGAACATTGTGTGAAAACTGCTGAGGGATGCCCCCGGCTTGCCCGGGGGAAGTTCACGTTGGCGGCTAGAAATCAGCAACAGTGAACTTTCTTAAGATGCCACCGCCCTTGCGCGGTGGAGTCTCACGTTCCTAGCTATTCGCTGCAAGGCTAGGCAGTTAACAGCAAACGTGAACCTCCACGGGGCAAGCCCGTGGCATCCAAAGAAACGTCTTTCGGATCTTTTCCCTAGCCACCATCGTGAGACTCCACCGGACAAGCCGGTGGCATCTTTAAGATTTCACACATTCTCTAAAGCCCCGGTGTTAATGAGAGTGCGATCGCTTATCTTTTGTTTGAGACAGACTACTCTGTGGGCGCCCCTTTTTCCGGAACGTGCAATGTGCGCTCTTTGTAAAGGAGGGACGCCCCGACAGTGATTTCACGATGAACTTTAACCGTTATAAGCGCGAGCTCTCTGCGTTGCTGGCATACATTCTCCTCCTGGTTGCGGTCGGCATTATTGCGCCCCACTTCTTCAGCGCGGCAAATCTGCGAGACCTTGCTCTAAACAACGCTCCAGTTCTGCTTATCGCCATTGGTATGACGCTGGCGATCTTAGTAGGCGAGATTGACATATCGGTGGGATCACAATTTGCGGTTTGTGGCGTGCTCGCCGGTTGGCTTGCTAAAGCGGGAATGCCGATCCCGCTCTTACTGCCGAGTTTGGTCATAATCGGAGGTCTAATGGGTGCGCTCAATAGCTCTCTGGTAGCTTCGTTACGCCTGCCCTCGATTATCGTGACTCTAGCGATGCTAGTCGCCTGGCGCGATGCCCTGCGCTGGGCCACTCAAGGTGCGTGGGTGCAAAGCCTGCCGGCAAATTTTCAATGGTTCGGTCTCGGGCAGACGATGGGGCAACGGCTGATAGTTGCCCTCTCATTAATTGTGCTGATCGCGTTTAGCTGGATGCTTCGCAATCTGGGCGCCGGCCGCGCGGTGTATGCCGTAGGCTCTGATGCAGAGGCCGCCCGGCTGGCAGGAATCGAGCCGCAACGCATTGTCTTCGGTGTTTTTATGTTGATGGGTGCTCTCGTCGGTTTGGCGGCAGTGCTAAATGCTGTGCGTTTCTCAGTTGTTCCCAGCAACGCCGGTCTGGGTCTGGAACTTAAAGCGGTCGCTGCTGTTGTGGTAGGCGGAACTGCAATAACTGGCGGGCGTGGCACACTCGCGGGCACGTTGATAGGCGCGGCACTGCTGGGTACCGTTGGCACGGCCCTGACCTTCGCGGGGATCAATCCATTCTGGGAAAAGGCCATTCAGGGAGCAATCATTCTGGCAGCGCTGGTTTCCGACGTGGCCCTGGGTCAAATCGAACGTCACCGCCGGCTCAATCCCACTTAATTCAATGGCCGTCTCCCTTCCGCTTAAGTCCATATACCTGAAACTCGACGCGCCTTGGCGTGAACGGCTGTTTCCCAACAACGAGTGGGCCTTACTCATCGTTTTGCTAATTGAGTGCGGCATTTTCAGTCTGACAGGAAACAATTTTCTCAGTTCCGGAAACGCATTTGAGATCACTCGTTTGAGCGTTGAGATCGGTCTGCTCGCGCTGGCGCTTACTCCGATCATTATCACTGGCGGGATTGATTTGTCAGTTGGTTCAATGATGGGCCTGGCGGCAGTAGTTATGGGTGGTTTGTGGCGCGATGCTCATCTACCGCTCGCAGTAGCCATCAGTCTTACTCTTGCCGTCGGTTTGCTGGGTGGATTTCTGAATGCTGTGATTATTACGCGGTTCAATTTTCCGCCGCTCATTGTTACCCTCGGCACCTTCTCTCTTTTTCGCGGGGTTGCCGAAGGCCTGACCAGAGGTATTGAAAACTACTCCGGGTTTCCTTCGCGCTTTCTTTTCCTGGGCCAGGGTTACGTCGGCGGCGTCATTCCTACCCAGTTGTTCATTCTAGTTGCGGCTGTTTTTCTCTGCGGTTGGTGGCTGCACCGCACTGCCGCAGGTCGGGGCCTGTATGCAATAGGTTTTTCAGCCGCGGGAGCCCGTTATGCAGGCATTCCTGTCGCGCGTCGGTTGGCTTTTGTTTATGTGCTCTCGGGCCTTGCCTCCAGTCTCGCCGCAATTATCTATGTTGCTCACCTGGGCCAGGCCAAATCTGACGCCGGGACCGGTTATGAGCTAATGGGAATCACGGCGGTGGTGCTGGGTGGGGCCTCCATCTTTGGTGGACGAGGCACTGTGTTGGGCACAGTGCTCGGACTCTTTGCGATCGTGATTTTGCAGAATGGTTTACGATTAAGCGCTCAACCGGCGGAACTCGCCGGCATTCTCACTGGCGTCTTGCTAATTGCGACCATTCTCTTGGACCGATTATCTACGCGATGGCGGAAAGTCGGGTCGGTGCGCAGGTCAGCGGCGGAACTGCAAAACAATGAAACCCTTTCCCGTCTCGCAGAGGAGGAATTTGAAGTGAAGAATTCACAGGTTGCTGTCCTAAGTGTGGTCATCCTGATCAGCGCTTTGCTCGTGGCCGGTAGCAACTGGATGCTGGTGCACTCGCTGCGAACCCAGTCAGCTTCTGGCAGTGGTTCCCGGGGTACAAACGCGACAACTAGCGAAGGCCACAAGACGGTAATCGCAATGATGCCCAAGGCAAAGGGCGATCCCTACTTTGTCAGTTGTCGCCAGGGAGCGGAGGAGGCTGCGAGAGAACTGGGCGCGGAATTATTGTGGGATGGCCCAACAGATCTGGATCCCGCAAAACAGAATGAGGTAGTGGAAGCTTGGATCACCAGAGGTGTCGATGTCATTGCCGTAAGTGTCGAAAATAAGGTAGGTATCTCCACCGTGCTGCGGAAGGCGCGAGAGCGAGGGATCAAGGTTCTTACCTGGGATGCCGATGCTGAGAAGGACGCGCGCGACTTTTTAATCAATCAGGCTACGCCACAGGGAATCGGTTACACCTTGACAGACGAAGCTGCGAGAATCCTTAACGGCAAGGGCGAATTTGCGATTATCACCGCGTCATTAAGTGCCGCCAACCAGAACGAGTGGATCAAATTTATCAAAGAGCGGCTGGCGCAGAAGTATCCTGATCTAAAACTGGTAGCTACGCAGCCGAGCGAAGGTGATCGCGATCGTGCCTTTGCGGAAACGCAGACCGTGCTGAAAGTTTATCCCAAAGTAAAGCTGATCATGGCGATTGCGGCTCCCGCGGTGCCGGGCGCGGCCGAGGCTGTAAAACAGTCGGGCCGTGCCGACGTCAAAGTCACGGGTCTATCGCTGCCGAATATGTGCAAACCTTATATCAAAGAAGGCGTTGCCGACAGTATTGTGTTGTGGAACACGGTGGACCTTGGGTACTTGACGGTATACGCCGCGGACGCGCTAAGCAAAGGCACTTTGAAACGTGGCGACAAAGAGATCGCCGCTGGGCGAATGGGCAAGATTGAAGTGGTTGACGACGAGGTGCGGTTGGGCGCACCATTTATCTTCAACAAAGAGAATATTGATCGGTTCAATTTCTGAGGACGAGTACTCTTGCACAGCGAATTCTGTAGGGGCGGCACTCCGTGGCCGCCCCGGGTTTCAAAAGAGCGAATATCGATTTCAAAACGTGGGGCGGCCACCGAGTGCCGCCCCTACAGAATTCAACAGGTCGATGATGCGAAAAGCCTTCTTAATGACGCTTAAGCCGGGTTGCGGTGACGAGTATGAGCGGCGGCACAATCCTATCTGGGCTGAGTTGCAACGAGTCCTGAAAGAAAACGGAGTGAATAATTATTCCATCTTTTTCGATCGCAGCAGTGAACGTCTTTTTGCTTACGCCGAATTGGAGTCAGAAGAGCTATGGCAGGAGATTGCTGCCACCGAGATCTGTCAACGTTGGTGGGCGTATATGAAAGATCTTATGCTTACAAATGAGGACAATAGTCCGGTTGCGGTCCCACTTGACGAAGTCTTTCATGTAGATTGAGCGGAGAAAAATGAACAGACGAAACGTGCGGCGGAGGAAACATCTTCGATTACTACTGGTCTGTGCATCTGGTCTATTAGTATCAGTGGTCCTGTACCTGTTTAATTCGAATTTGATTGGAGTTTCGTCGCATGGTCAAAGCAAGCGGTCACAGTTAGCTAAGGGGCGCGATGACTCCGGAGTGAACGTGGTGCCAAACGAGGCAGGCCGTCGAGTTGATGTAACCATTGAGGGCCAACCCATCACCTCCTACATCTGGCCGGAATCACTGATGAAGCCGGTGCTCTATCCATTGCGCACGGCTAAGGGAACGATCATCACGCGCGGCTTCCCGCTCGAACCGCGTGCCGGCGAAAGCGTGGACCACCCACACCAGGTGGGACTCTGGTTTAACTATGGTGACGTTAACGGTATAGATTTTTGGAACAACTCCACCGTTAGAACCGCGGCAGAAAAAACGCACATGGGCCAGATTGCCCACCGTCGCATCGTAAGCACAAAGAACGGCAAAAGTAGCGGCGAGCTTCAGGTGGAAATGGACTGGTTAATGCCGGACAACAGCCCTATTCTTCATGAAAGCACCAGATTCGTGTTTCGTTCTGCTCCGAACTTGCGTGCTATAGATCGGATTACCACACTCACGGCCCTCGGGCGACAAGTCGTTTTTAATGACAGCAAGGAGGGACTACTGGGATTGAGAGTGACTCGTGAATTGGAACAGCCGGCAAAAGAACCAATTCTCTTGACGGATGCCAACGGGCAGCCAATGAAGCAGCCGGTCCTGGATAACTCAATCGTTACTGGTCAATATCGCAGCAGTGAGGGACTTATCGGAGACGACGTTTGGGGCACACGCGGTCGTTGGACAATGCTCACCGGCAAGGTGGCGGCGGAGTCGGTAACGCTCGCAATTCTTGATCATCCGCAGAATGTTGGTTTTCCCACCTACTGGATGGCTCGTGGCTATGGTCTCTTTGCAGCCAATCCTCTAGGCCAGAAGGCTTACAGCACTGAGAAGAAAGAAGCGAAAGTGCGAGAGTTGAAGTTCACCTTGCAGCCACAACAGTCAGTCACGTTCAGATACCGCATCTTGATCCTCTCCCAGGCTGCGATCCCAGCTCAAATCGAGAACCAATATCGCGACTTCACCTCCGAAACGAAGTGACTCATAAGGGCAGGAGGCAGGGGCAGGGGGCAGGAGGCATCGGTTCTCATTAACACCGGGGCTAAAGAGATTGTGTGAAAACTGCTGACGGATGCCCCCGGCTTGCCGGGGCGAAGTTCACGTTGGTTGCTAGAAACGAGCAACAGTGAACTTTGTTAAGATGCCACCGCCCTGCGCGGTGGAGTCTCACGTTCCTTGCTATCCGCTGCAAGGTTACGCAGTTAGCAGCAAACGTGAAACTCCACGGGCTAAACCCGTGGCATCCAAAGAAGTGTCTTTCGGATCTTTTCCGTAGCAACCATCGTGAGACTCCACCGGACAAGCCGGTGGCATCTAGGAGTTTTCACACAACCTTCTTTAGCCCGGTGGGCAGGCGCCCTTCTTGATCATGGATAACCGTTTCAACGGTCTCCGGACACCCCGCAAGGATTTGGCCACAGGAAAAGCGTTGAAACGGTTTTCCCCTATCAATAAACGGTCGCTTGCCACTGGGCTGAAGCCCCGGTGTTAATGAGACCCGATCGCTTATCTGAGTTTTGAGACGAACATCTCCGGCCATTGTGCGGCGTCCAATGTTTAGAGACCGACCACCGCTCTTGAATGCTTAATACTAGCAAACCTCAAGGGGATCACAACCCAAAGGTATAGATCTTACCTGCCGAAATCGCTAAGATGTTTTCTCACGTTTAGTGATCAAGGGGTTCTTGAGACTTGATCAGCTAGCGGAGAGTTGGTCTTCTCGGACAATCGATTACATTGGTAGCATAATTTAACATTTGACCAGCGCGAAGTGCTGCATAATGGGATAGTCTTTTAGCAGGCAGAGACAAATAGAGAAGCGCGTCCTTTAAGTAATCGCCGAATATGCGAATGTCATATGTCTGAATAGCGCAAGATTTATCACCTCAATTGATTGGAGTTTTGGATAGTCTTCAAATATTTGGATGAGACATGAGGCGAAGCTGTGAAGGCGGAGGCAAACTAATTGAATTTGCGCGGCTTTATTTCTTCGCTCCCATGGGCATAAAAGTTGCTGAAATAGGATTTGCCCAGCAGCTTGCGTCTGCCTTTCGGCACTCGGATTCAACTTGTTTTGAGAAAATCAGTTTAACCGGTTAGCGAAGAGCTTGAGCTATTCCCCCGTATTTCTCGGCCAGGCTCGCGCAAGCCAGGTTAACCGCTTTCCTGGGTAGTCAAATCGAAGTTTGGGACTCTGTTCGGCTGTTTCGTTAGACGCCATTGTTGCGAGGGAAGTCTGATTTCTTCGTCTGAAAGGGAATGGCTTCTTGTTACATATCCATGCTGATCTTTAAGGATTTACGGGGGGAGAAGGTTATGCGGACCATTCACATTCTGGCAATTGGCCTTTGCTGTTGTGTTCTGGCAATGGGACAGACCAACAAGGGTGGCATCAGCGGTTCAGTGCTCGATCAAAATGGTGCGGCCGTTCCCGGGGCAACGGTGATTATTACCAATCTCGGCACAAAGCAGGCTGTCACCGTAACTACATCGGAGGCGGGAGCATTTTCGGCTAGTTCGCTTGAGCCCGTTACCTATAGCATCGTGGTGGAGGCAACAGGTTTCAAGAAGGCTGTACTCAACGGTTTGAAAGTAGACACGGCTACAATCGCCAGCGCAAACATAGTGCTTGAGACTGGTTCGCTGGCCGAACAGGTGACCATTACGACCGAGGCTAACCTGATCAACAGCGAATCGGGAACAACCACGCAGACAATTTCAGAGCGCCAGATTCAGGACCTTCCTCTAAACAATCGTAGCGTGCTTGACCTGGCAGTTACAGTGCCAAATGTAACTGGTGATGCTGGCAGCGAAGATCCAGGCGTGAGCGGAGACCAGCCGGTTCCAGGTTTCAATTTGAACTTGAATGGCGGACGCTCAGGCAGTACTGCCCTCCTGGCCGATGGCGTCAACAATACGGGAGTCGGCATTGCTCGTGCAGTCGTGAGTTTCACGCCAGAAACAGTGCAGGAGTTCACGGTGCAAACCTCCGCATTCTCTGCTGAGTACGGTACAACCGGCGGCGGGGTTATTAACGTCACTACCAAGTCAGGCACCAATAACCTCAACGGAGAAGCCCTGTGGTACACGCGCAATCCGAAAACTAATGCGGTGCCGTTTTCAATCAGTAATGCACCGCGTCCACGCAATAACCTTCGCTACAACCAGGTGTCGTTGACTGTCGGTGGGCCAATCTTTCTGCCGAAGTTCGGAGAGGGTGGGGACCACTGGTACAACGGCAAGAACAAGTCGTTCTTCTTCTTCGCTTATGAGCCGCGCTGGAAACAGGACTTTCTTACCGGCTCCGCATTGGTACCCACGGCTGCGGAGCTTACCGGCGATTTCCGCAATCTCGTACGGACCAACAGCGGTTATCTGCCTGCGGCTATAGCCTCGCGCTTTAATCAAACCTCTATTGGAAATGCCAACATTTATCAGCAGTTCGTTTTGGCTAGCGGTAGATTAGTCCCGATCGCGTTGGCAGCCGGCAATCAGTATTGCCAGTTTGGCGATCCCAGAAGAATTCTCGTGCCCCAGGTAGTGAATGGCGTAACGATTCAAACACCACAATGTAATGCCACGATCAATGCCACAGCAAATCCAGCCTTGAATGTCATTCCGCCGGAGTTCCTGGATCCCATAGCCCCCAAAATCCTGGCGTTCATGCCGCCCGCTGGAGATTATTTTCTCGATGGCAATGTTGTGCGGAACTATTTCTCTCAGCGCTCCGTCACTCAGAACGAGACGCGCTACACCCTTCGGCTGGACCACAGTCTGACCAAGGACACAAAAGCCAACTTTCGCTATACGAAAACACCGGCAATTGGAATCAGAGCCGCGGGCAATGACATAAACGGCAATACCGGCGTCTACAGCGACGCGAAGCAATTTCTGCTTGCCTTTAACACGCTCTTTTCGCCAACGTTGGTGAATGATCTGCGACTCAATTATACACGAGGGAATTTTAGTGAGGATTACTCGCCTGAATTCGCGATCAAGACAGGCCGAAGTTTTGCCGGCGACATTGGACTGCCCCACTTGACGCAGGGCGGCATTCCACTATTCCTGATCGCTCGCGACGGCAATTACACCGGTGCGGATATAGGTTCGGCCGCATCCACTAATAACTTCAATCTTGAGCAGCGCTACAACATTAACGACATCGTTTACTGGACGCGTGGCAACAAGACCTGGAAGTTTGGCGTTGACCTCAACGATGCACGATTGACAGCGACTCCCTTCTTCGCCGCCTCCGGTGGCAGGTGGGACTTCCGCGTTGTTAACACCAGCAATAATCGATCAACAAACGTGAACAATGGTGGAAATACAATAGCCAGCACTCTGATTGGAGTGCCAAATTCAGTGGACCTCAGGCCGTTGCTGCTCGATTACGATTATCGCTGGAAGAGTATCGCAGCATTTGTCCAGAATGATTGGAAGATTCGCCCAAACTTCACGCTTAATCTGGGGCTGCGATACTCGCTGCAATACCCCCGGTCAGAGAAGCATAATCTTCAAGGAGTTTTCCTACCCGAATTGGCACAATCTTTTCCGTTGACTGATGCGCAGCGCCGCACGCTGTCTACAAATCTGGGCGTGGCAGCGACTGACCCCATTCCCAGCTTTGTGCCTGCATCAATCAGTATTCCCCCATTCGCATTTTCGGGACGTGGGGGCCGCTCTAAATACATTTCACCGATTGATTATCTTGGTTTTGAGCCACGATTCGGCTTCGCCTGGAGTCCGAAAATGAAAATTTTCGGTTTGGACCTGGAGAAGAGAGATACCGTTATACGGGGAGGCTTCGGGATTTCCCATGCTCCGCTTACCGGAAACAACCGCTCTCCTAACCCGGACTTCGGTGGGTTTGTAAACGTCGGTACGCTTGCCAACGGATCAACCGGAACCGCCGATCTTACTCGGTCCATCAGGTTGAGCGACAACCCACCGTTGCAGGGAACATCAGGGACCCTCGACTCGATCCTGGGTACCGATTCCAACGGTCTGGTCTACCTGAACAGCCTTGGCGTTCCCGGAGTCGCGGTGGATTTGAATGCCAACGGAAAAGTTCCCTACTCGGAGAACTGGAACCTCGCGGTAGAGTTTGAGTTTATCAAGGGCACAGTAGTAGAGGTTGCCTATGTTGGTAACAGAGGCGTGCACCTCTACATGCCGCAGATCAATATCAATCAGCGCGACATAAACCTGATCAATACCCTGGAAGCTGGCGGTGTTGATGTTACAGGAAATATTGCGGACCCGCTCGGACGCCGGAACCTGCAAGGCGCCACCATTAATATCACTCGCGCCAGTGTGTTTACTCCTTTTCTAGGGTTCGACCCGCTAAACCAATACTTCAATCCTACGGCCAGCAGTATTCGACATGCCTTCTACATAGACGTGGAGCGTCGCGTCGGCCGAGGTCTGACCTTCACCGCCAATTACACTTTCGGTAAAAGCATTGATAACGCCTCAGACGCGAGTCCCGATACCAGAGTTCTTTCCACTGGGCAGGCCCGGGGACAAGTGGCTTTGGGCGCTCCGCTCGACACAGACCGAGCCATCTCAACCTACGATGTCAAGAATAATTTCTCGTCGACTTTTGTTTGGGATTTGCCGTTTGGTCGCCGGCGCCAACTTTTCAATAACGCGCCTGGAATCGTGAATCAGATAATCGGGGGGTGGACCATGTCGGGGGCTTTCCGCATGCCGGGTGGGACTCCATTCCTACCGTTCATCACGGACCCCAACCGGCTTGGTGGCGTCCTCTTCAACCGCGTTGTTAGGCCAGATATCGTACCTGGCGTGCCTCTGAAGAATCCGCTCTGGCGACGCGATTGCCCAGTGGGCAGCGGTTGCGAACCCTTCATCAATCCCGCGGCGTTCATGCGGCCCGTGAAGGGCCAGTTAGGCAATGCGCCCCGCACGCTGGACATTCGACCACCGAGACAGGAGTTCTTCGACTTCTCGTTGCAGAAGGACTTTCCCTTGCCGTTCGCCAGCCATGAAGGTAAGCGGCGCATTAACTTCCGGGTGGACTTTATAAACGCCTTCAATCACCCTAACTTCCGCTTCAACAACAGGGGTAATACACCTTTTGGATTGGGGACATTCCCGACCGAGTTGACGACGGACGTGGTTAATGGCGTTACCCAGCCGATTACGGCCAACGAATACAACACCTGGGCCACCTTCAACAACCAGCCGTCAGCGTCGACCCCAGCGGGTGTTGCACAGCTTGCAGCCATTCGGGCCACCGTGAATGCTGTTCGCCTGCCGCCAAGGTCGGGCTCTACCAGTGGCGCGTTACCGCTCGACTTCTTCCACGTGCCATTGCCGCAGGGCTTTGCCACACGTGATCCAAATTCGTTCGACATCAGAACGTTGGATGGCTTTAAGCTTTACCGGATAAGGCAAACTTATGATGCAAACTTCGGAACCCTTACGGGCAGCATACCAGAAACCTCTCCCCGCTATATTCAGTTTGGTATAAGGATTTTCTTCTAAAGATATGTTTTCAGGCCTGGACCACAGGTCCCGGTGTCCCGTTCTTTGACAATTGAAATTTTTGATTAGCAATAAATCGCTTCGGAGTGGAGCCGGTGGTCTTTTTGAAGACGCGGTAGAAGTGGGTCAGGTCTCCAAAGCCTGACTCCAGCGCTGCGTAGACGATGTCTTCCGTCTCTAACATGATGCGTTTTGCATATTCGACTCTGACTTCCGCCAGGTACTGGGTCACAGTCTTGCCGGTGCTGCGCTTGAACTGTTCCGTGTACCGGCGATAGGACAGATTGGCGAGAGTGGCCAGCTCTTCTACCTTGATCGGCTGATAGAAGTTGTTGTTGATGAAGTAGATGCTTCCCGCAAAGGCCATGGCTCTAGGATCGGCAGCAGACAAGTCGCGCTGCTCTTTGTTGATTCTAATCAGAAAGAGAAAAAGCTCGACCAGTTGACACCAAAGCGCTGCTGCATTGCCTTCGCGTCTCTGCACCTGCTCGATAAGCATCTCTCTGAAAGTATTCCGGACCCGAAGGCGGGTGTAGTTGCTTAGCTCGAAAGGAGAGACAGCCGGGAAACTTTGCCGAAAAAGCGAAAAGACTTCCTGGGCAGCGGCGATTCCACTAAAGGTTCGGTCGTAGAAACAAACCATCATCAACGTCAGCGGGTCGCCACGCTTGTCCTGGAAACGATGGGCGGTATGCGGCGGGAGATAGAGCATTTGATTTGCGCCAATCGGTAAAACCGAATGTTTTGTTTGCAGAAAGCCATTTCCTTTGATAATCGCGCAGAGCTTATGAAACTCCCACTCATCCATCGCCATTGTGAAATCGTCACTGTGGCGGCTCTCGAAAACGTAGATACCGAGTTCGGTAAAATGATGTTGATGAGGTCTCTTGCGCTTGCTTCTTATTTTCATAAGCTCCGTTCTCGTGCCGAATATGCAAATAAAAATAGTACAAAATGACCAAGACAAGCAATATCTGCGCAGCAGAAGATGGTTAGGTGAAACCTTGGCTGGAAATGTAGCCGCACCTTCGCTCGGAACCGGTTGGTTCCTATCAAATCAGGCACTTATCTGCGCACTAGACAAATACCGATTGGCCCAAAACTGGCTCGGAAGCGAAAACAATGTAAGTAATGTCTGCAAACCGCTCAGCTGTTAAGCGGTTAAATCGCGCCAATGGTGCGCCATAAGAACTGAGTTCTAGATGTAACAGCAATCATCTGCGGCTCATAACCCCCTCAACAGGAGAAAGAACATGAATTTGAGACTTACCGTTATTTTAAAAGGAATCGTCCTGGCATCGCTGGTGGCGGTCCTGTTTCTCCCCATGGAACTACGTGCCCAGGAAGCCCGTGGCAAGATCGTCGGTACGGTCAATGACCCGAATAAGGCAGCTGTGCCCGGTGCCTCAGTAAAGATCGTTGATGTCTCCAGAGGTACTACCGTTTCGTTGGCCACTAACGATGACGGCATTTTCCAGGCCCCTTACCTGCTTCCCTCGATCTACCAAGTGGTGGTGGAAACCGCGGGCTTTAAGAAGTTCGTTCAGGACAGCGTTCAGCTGCAGATCAATGAAACGCGCGAACTGAATATCACGCTTGAAGTAGGTGGCACGCAGGAAACCGTCACGGTCACGGCCGAGGCCGCAAACCTGAATACCTCCGACCCCAACCTGGGCCAGACTATCGACCGTAAACGCGTCGAAGAGCTGCCATTGGTCCATGGCGATCCTTACACGCTTATTGGTCTCTCGACTGGCGTCACCGCCACAGGCGACCCGAGGCTGGATCGTCCCTTTGAGCCGACGCACATCATCGGTTATGCAGTTGACGGAACTCGCGGTAACCGTAGTGATTTGTTGATCGATGGCGCACCGAGCACGGCCACCGCAAATGCCAACGAAGTCATTGCGAGCTATGTTCCGCCGAGCGATATTGTCCAGGAATTCAAGATACAAACGACAACATTCGACTCGCAGTTTGGCAACACCGAGGGCGGTGTTACCAGCATCAGCATTAAGTCCGGCACCAACTCCTTCCACGGCACCGGGTATCTATGGACGGAGCCAGGCGGAGTGGCAGCAAACGACTTTTTCGGGAACTCTCGAGGGCAGGGCCGTCCACCCAGCTTCTCCAACCGTCCCGGTTTCAGTGTTGGCGGCCCGGTGCGTATACCCAAGCTTTACAATGGCAAAGATAAAACATTTTTCCTTTTTGGCTTCGAAGCCATTCGTGATGCGCGTCCGCGTTTTGATGCCGGCAATAGTGTCTATGTTCCGACAGACGCATTAAGGAACGGTAACTTTTCCGGCCTCGGCGTCACGATTTATGATCCGCTGACAGGTATTGTTGGTACTGGTACCGGCGCAGGCGGAAATGGCTGTGCGACCGGTGTAATCTGCAGAACGGCTTTTGCCGGCAACCTCATTCCTGCAAATCGCATAAATCCCGTGGCCAAAAATATTCTCAGCTTCTTCGGGTCGCCTAAGAATCCGGGCTCCGGACCAGGCGGCTTGACCGGAAATATTTTTGACTCACAGCTGGTTGAGAAGACAAAGGTCTATAACACGTTCACTTTCCGCGTCGACCAGAATATCGGCGACAAGGATAGATTCTTTGTGCGAGGAAGCTGGTACAAGCGGATAGGTGCCTATAACGACTATACGGCGACGCCTTACGTGGGAGTCAATTTCGGTTTTGTCTCACGGCAGGCTGTCATAGACGAGGTGCACACGTTTAATCCCACCACCGTACTCAACGTAAGATACGGCTATAACCGGTTTATCCGTATTCAAGATCAGGAACCTGATGCGCAGGGCTTTGACTTGACTCAACTTGGATTCCCAGCCTCCTTCAATAACTTGACTTCGCAAACGATTAGACGTTTTCCGCGTTTTGATTTCCCTGCAAACACTGTCTTGAGCAACGGAATGTCCAACGAGTTCAGGCCCGTTAACTCACACTCCGTAGCTGCCGTGCTGAATAAATCGCTCAATACGCATTCGGTGAAGTTTGGTACGGAGCTGAGAATCTATAGGGAAGATGACTCGTTTAAGAGTAATGATCAAACGGGTCAGTTCATTTTCGACAATACGTATACTCGACCCACGAGCGCCAGCAGTTCAGACTCTAACGGCATCCAGGCCTTCGCGTCATTTCTGCTCGGATACCCGACGACTCTGAACATCGTTCGTCGTGCTGATTACTCTGAGTACTCGAAAACCTGGGGCTTCTTTGTGCAAGATGACTGGAGATTCAACAACAAGCTAACGTTGAATCTGGGACTACGTTACGAAATTGAAACAGCACTTGTTGAAAGACAGAACAAGAGTGTTTCCGGCTTCGATGCAGCGTTTGTCCAACCTGTTCAATCGGCCGTTCAGGCGCAATACGCCACGTTGAATGATTCCGCACTCAAAGCCTTACTTCCCCAGATTAATGTCACCGGTGGTCTCTTGTTTGCCGGGAAAGACACTGGCAGTGGGTTGTACCACACGCCAAAGAGCACCTTCTTACCTCGTTTGGGACTTGCTTATCAGATAAATAGCAAGACCGTATTTCGCGCAGGTTTTGGTTTATTTGCCGGATTCCTCGGAGAAAGGCGCGGCGATGTCATTCAACCCGGTTTCTCGCAAACAACCACTGCCCTTCTCACGACAAACGCTAACGGAGCACCGCTGCCTTTTACGCTCTCTACGCCGTTTGCCAATACGACAATCCTCGAGCCGGTCGGCAACACGTTAGGGAAACAAACTGCTCTGGGACAGTCAATCTCCTTCTTTAACCAGAATCCTAAGCTTTCCAAGCAGGCGCGTTTTCAAATTGGCCTGCAGCGGGAGCTTCCGGGTGGCTGGGTGGCAGAAGGTGAATTCGTCGCTAACCATGGTTATAACATTGAGATCGTCCGCAATATCAATGCTCTGCCGAATCGATACCTGAACGCGGATAACTCGCTCACCGCTGCGATGAGCGCCAATAACACTTTCCTTACAACTTCGGTTGCTAATCCATTTCGTGGTTTGGCGGAGTTCAAGGGCACCTCATTATTTAATGCCACAGTTGCGCGATCTCAATTGTTGCGGCCCTTCCCGAACTTCTCCGATATTCTCACCTCGAATAATGATGGCCAGTCCTGGTACTACGCTGGCCAGTTCAGTCTGCAAAAGCGCTTCTCCAAAGGCTACACAGTGCAAGGCAGCTATACACTGTCAAGATGGACACAGGCGACCGAGTACTTGAATGCTGCCGATCCGTCACCAACAGTAATGGTTTCGGACCAGGATTCGCCGCATCGGATCGCGTTGAGTACTATGTACCAGTTTCCATTTGGCAAAGGTGAAAAGTTTCTCTCCAATGGGCATTGGCTTACCAACGCTGTTTTCGGTGGCTGGCAAGTTGGGGCTACAATTCAACTCCAGAGCGGTTTTCCCGTCGCCTTCGGAGCTTATAATTTGACGTCCGCAGCGACATCGGGCGATATCTTCTACAATGGAGGCCAGATCTCAATTCCGTCCTCCCAGAGAAATGTCAGTAGATGGTTCAATACCGCGGCGTTTACCTCTGTGTTGAATACCACCAGCGGAAACTCGACACCCGTTAACCATCTGCGATCATTTCCTTATCGTTTGGGCAGTGTCCGTAGAGACTACATCAAGAACATAGATATGTCGGTGAAGAAAGACGTACGCCTAACGGAAACCACGAAGTTCCAGTTCAGGTTTGAATTGCTCAATGCCTTCAATGAACCCTACTTCCCAGCACCCGTTGTCAGTCCGACTTCAACCAGCTTCGGACAGATCTCGGCGTCTAACCAGGCCAACTACGCTCGACGCGCTCAGCTGGGCTTCAAGTTCATCTTCTGATTGCTCGGACTAAGTCCGTTTCTCTTTGGGATTGGATGACCTCGTTACTGGTCATCCAATCCCAATTTTTCTTGATAGCAGGTCGCTTCCCACGCAGGCAGTATCCTGGTTCCAACCCTCTGTGTAGCAATTTCGTAAGTTCTTGTTTTTTGTTTTGAGCAAGATTTGGGCTGAAAGCGCACTCTCCTTGGGGTCTTTATCGAGCCCGTTAGTGGCAGAACAGGTTTCACCCCGGTTAGGGGTTGAATGTTTATAGTTTGGGCCCAGCAAATACCTCCGGCGCCGTTCGAAGGAGCGGAACTCAAGTTGACAGGTACTCATCTAGCAACGTTCCGCTCCTTCGGACGGCGCTGGTTTTTTGTGATGTCCAAGTCTATAAACATTCGACTCCTACGGAGTGGGGAACTCAAATTAGTCCCCACGCGGACACTTCGGCGTTATCATGACTCCGGAGGAAGATTCGCAATGATAACTGTCGCCAATCGAATTTATGTCAAAGAGGAGTTTGCGGAAGCTTTCGAGGAACGGTTTCGCGCGCGCGCCGGACTAGTGGACAAAATGCCTGGTTTTATTTCCAATCACGTTTTGCGACCGGTCAACGACGGCGATCCATATGTGGTTTTCACCTTTTGGAACAGCCGCCAGGACTTTCTCAACTGGGTGCGCTCTGATGACTTTGTTAAGGGACATGCGCAGTCTGGCACCCTCCCTAGGGAAGCCTTTTACCAGTCGAATGTTTTAGAGATGCACGAGGTGGTCCAGGATTCGAGCCGTCCCGCTTTAGCACCTGAGCCTCGTGGCGGTCCTTTCAAAATGCATTAGGCAGGGTTCTGCTACTCCCAAGAAACCCTCGCCCCGCGCAATCACTAACCATGGATAGAAGAAGATTAGAGAAGCGGCGGCCAAGTAGTCGCCTTTGGTTTTCTTCTTGCCATCTGCCTGCACGCGTGCAGGCTGCTGAACTCCGTGGCGGCCCCGCAGTTCGGGGACCAATTCAACTTGAGCAAATTTGCAGGTAAGGAAGGTGGACCCTGTCCCCGCCTCAAGTTTGATCCAAACTGTGCCAACCACTCAACGCCAATAACCTCACCCGTGAGGCCACTCAGCTTGAACTTTTGATTTGCAGAAGACTGGCTGTCCAGCTTGGGCGGGGACAGGGTCCACCTTCCCGACTTGCAAATTCCCGGGAACTTGCAAATTCTCAGGGCTTGGATGGAATTCAAGGTTGAGTTGCCGCGTTTACGGGCAGTGCCTCTACAAGTTCGCGCGCACAGTTACTTGTCTGCACTAGTCGATGAGCGATAGGCCTCCCGCACCACTTCCGAAATATTTTGGAAGATTTTCCTCCTCTGCGGTGAATTATCTATGTGACGTCGCCTGATCCCGGACTGCCTATGACTCCGATCACGCTTAACGACGCAGAACTACTGCGGTTGATGGTGGCCGGAGATGAGGGTGCTTTCGCAGATCTCTACCGGAGGCATCAAGGCGCTGTTTATCGGTTCGCTCTGCTTATGAGCGGTCGGCCTAACATTGCCGAGGAAGTCACTCAGGAGGTGTTCCTGACGCTAATACGTGAGCCACACCGTTTTGATCCGGCACGAGGCCTGTTCCCAGCTTTTTTGTACGGTGTAGCCCGTAACTACGTGCTGCGTATTATTAGGCGAGAGCGACCGTATGTTCCTCTGGTTGAGGGATCTGAAGATGGCGTTCAAAAGCCGCGGTTCATCGCTCAAAATGATCCGTTTAGAGATTGCACTCGCCAGGAGGTGATCAAGTTGGTTCGAACGGCGGTCTTGAGCCTGCCCGCGCGTTACCGCGAAGTTGTAGTTTTGTGCGACTTTCAGGAAATGACTGGTGCGGATGCAGCAGTGGCCCTGGGTTGCGCGATCGGCACGGTCAATTCGCGTTTGCATCGCGGCCATATCTTATTGCTGCAGAAACTGCGCGGCGCAGGCAAACTCGGTTCATCATCCAAAGAGTCGCAATTGAGGAGGTGCCTGGCATGAAGTGTCGCGATTTTGAGATGACCGTTCTGAGGCTCGCGCGTGGCGAACTTATGGATGCTGTCACGCGTCAGCGCTACCTAACTCATGCTGGGTGCTGCGTTCGTTGTGGGGATCGACTTGCCGAAGAGCAAGCTCTATTCGCGGGTATGCGCGCCGTAGTGGGAGACTTGGCCCTGGAAGGAGCGGCACTACACGTTGAGACCTCGTTACTCGAGGCCTTTCGACAACAAGTCAGGGCTGCAAAACCGCCCATTATCCTGCCTCTGTCGAACCGGACGCTACACTCTCGCCCCTGGGGACTGTTGACTGTTGCAGCGCTAGTTCTGCTAACGTTTTCAGTGATTATGATCCGTTGGCTGCAGCCGAGCCAACCGACCGCGCATCAGGGATCACAGGTAATAAATACACGCGCACCAGTTGACCAAACGCAAGTGGCGCACGTGAGCACGGACCGCGAACCTAACGTTTCGAGTCAAACTGCCAACACCAGTCCGCAAAGCAGAGTACGCCACCGGAGAAATCGAACGGCTAAAGCAGAAATTGTCACCCAGTTCTTCGCGTTGGAGGAAGGGGCGGATCTCGATTCACTAGAGATCGCCCAGGTAGTGCGTGTGGAACTGCCGGGTTCAGCGCTGGCAGACGTGGGATTGGCGGTCGATCCGGAAGTGGCGGCCAGGCCAGTGAAGGCCGATGTCGCCCTGGGTTATGACGGAATAGCGCGCGCGATCCGTTTCGTTCGCTAATTCCAGAGCGTTCCGTTAGAAGGGAACGAATGAGTCGTGTTTAAGGCATCCTTAAGGGGAAGAGCGTTATGAAGATCAAAGTTCTGTTAACGGTCCATATTTGCTTGCTCCTGTATTTGGCAACTAATATCCGCGCTGTTGCTCAGAACAAACCCACAGCACAACGAGACGGCGCCCCAACCGACGGTAGGTTCAGATTGATAGATCCCCCGATGAATGCCAAGGATGCCCCTCCCCCTCCCCCTCCGCCCTGGTTCGTAATGCCGATAAAGGGGGCGCCCTATTCGGCTATAGCACTTACGGAGCACACGCAGACACTTGGCGATGGCAATCAGATCATTCAAAAGAATGAGGCCAGGTATTATCGCGATAGCGAAGGACGCACGCGGATTGAACAAAGACTATCCACTATTGGCAAGTGGAGTGCTGCCGGTGATGCCGTGCGAATTATGATCTCTGATCCGGTGGCCGGCTATCACTATCAGCTAGATCCGGGTAGTCGCACAGCACGAAAGGATCCCCTCTTTAACACAGAACAACTGGCTCGGGAAAGACAGAAAACATTGATTGAGGTCCAAGCGGCTCAGCTCCACAGGTCGAGAGAACTACTGGAAAAGCAAAGGCTGGAGAATGACGCTCGACTGGCTCAACTTGACGCTCGACTGGCTCAAATAGACGGGTGTCGCCAACAAGCCGCGGCGCTCGAGGCCCAACAGGCGGAGAAGGCCACTTTGACTGAATCGGATAGGGTAAAACAGAAGAGACTGCTGGAGAACGAACAGGCCAGCCTGGCTCGTTTGCGTGAAATAGAAATGGGAAAAAAGAGAAGGCTTGACGCCGAAGCCGCAAAGCTGAAGCAGATGCCGGAGAAGGAGCGAACTGGTTCCCAGCCCGAGCCGGTGGTAAAGGGATTCAAGAGCACAGAAAAACCAAGTGACAGAAGGAAAAACGAATCGCTGGGCAATCAAGTCATCGAGGGCGTCACGGCCCAGGGCACGCGCGTGACGACGACCATTCCGACAGGGGAGATCGGGAACATTCGGCCCATCGAGGTCGTCGACGAGCGTTGGTACTCGAACGAGTTACAGATACCGGTGCTGACTAAGCATAGTGATCCACGCTCCGGGGAAACCATTTATAGACTTCAGAATATCAATCGGAGCGAGCCCGATCATTCACTCTTTGAAGTACCGGCTGATTATAAGATCGTTGACAGATTCACCCAGAACATAAGGAAACGATGATTCTCGGGAAGCCTGCGGAGCAGCCCAACTTTGTTTGTAATCTTTGCTCCAGTCAGCGCGTCTTAAACTACGAAGCAGTAGGCTGGACTGAAAAACCCCCCAACTGCCGTTGGGGGTATTGTGGACCATGTCATTCTTCAATTTGTTCACAGCTTCGGTAGCGGGTGGGTCTGTCTTCATTATACGCGCCCTTGGCGACCCAGAGACCCACCCGCCACCGCATGGTGGTACATCATCCGGCGCCGGCTGTCTATGAGGTAAGGTCAGCCACCCGCTACTAGCGACTGTGTGAAAAATGGATGCGCGGTAAGATTCTCTAAAACTGAGCACTCAGAAGCGAGCGCGGTAGAGCCGGGTCATTTTCAGCAACTTGGCTCCTGAGAGCTGAGATCGAACCGGCGCTACCGCGCTCGGTTTTGACTGAAACTCTCTTTCACCTTAGTTTGCTTAAACCTTCGAAAACAATTTGTCGTATGGCTTAAGTGATGGTTATGTCTTAGGAAAATAACGAGAGCCTCGTTGTTACTTCAGATAACAACGAGGCCCTTCATGACAACACAGGCTCGGCCGCCTCGGCGGCGAAAGATGCATCGTCAGTCTACCCGCATCTTAGCGCACGGGCCGGTCCGGCTTCAACTCTGCGATCTTCGGATCGTGTGTAAATCACCGTGCGCCACTGTTCTCGCATTGTCTGTCTTTAGATTCCCACCAGCGGGCTGGAGAAGAGGGCGCGACGTCTTTGTTGTTTCAAAGGAGGTCGCCGATGCGTCGTCATACTCATTTGCTCGTTATAGTTCTAATTCCTCTCACCGCTCATTTCGGTTGGGCCCAAAACCGAAGCTCCGCTGTCAGGCATTACAAGGAAGGAACCAGAAAACTCGAGGCGGGCAATCTGGATTCCGCCATTGAGGATTTCACGCAAGCCATCGAGATCAGCTCCAGTTTGGCTGTAAGCAAAGGTTCAACCACCAATCCTGGAGTCGGCGTCAGCAGCTTTGACAACTTCTCTAGCGAGGCAAATAGGATTAAGGTGATTGATCCCTTAACCGCCAACGCTTACATCAGTCGTGGGCTCGCACGAAAGAGACAAGGCGATCTCGACGGAGCCCTGGCAGACTGGGAGCGAGCCATAGAGATCCACCCTGGCCTGGCAGCGGCCTATATCAATCGCGGTTACGTTCGATTAGCCAAAGGTGATACTCAGGGGGCTCTTGCAGATTGGAGCCGAGCCGCCGCAATAGATCCAAATCTTGCAGATGCTTTTGCCAATCGTGGTGCCCTCCTTCAAGAAATGGGAGATATTGAGCGTGCGTTGGCTGACCTCAATCGGGCCCTGGCGCTTGATCCTCACCACGCGGAGGCGTACTGCGCTCGTAGCCTTGTCTGGATCAGGAAACAAGAGTTTGATAAATCGATGTCTGATGTCAATCGAGCCATCGAACTCAGTCCTCGTTTAGCACTGGCTTACTATTGCCGCGGTATTGTGGGAATGAGCCAAAACCACCTCGACGCTGCTTTAACAGACTTCAGCCAGGCACTTGAGCTCAACCACAACATGGTTAACGCCTACATGTATCGGGGGCTTACTTTGCTGCTTCAAGGCAAGGAGACAGAAGGGGAAAAGGATTTTGAAAGTGCTAGATCGTTAGAGCAGACCATAGGAAATGAACTCGAGAAGAAGATCAAGTCGGCCAGAGCAATTCTACTGATGAGGTGAGCGACCATTCCAGGGGCTGCTGAAGAACTAATATAACAAGGTCGGGTGCTGTGAAAACCATCGGGAGCAGATCGTGAAAATACAGAAATCCCACCCACGGGAGTGGGTGGATATTTCAGTTCCAACCTACCAGATACGGGCGCGACCCTCGGAGAATCCCACCCACGGAAGTGGGTGGATAGTTCAGATCCAGCCTAGGCGTCGTGTTATTTTGAAGCATTATCGGCCGTCGAAAGCTCGGATCTGAACAATCCACCAACTTCCGTTGGTGGGATTCTCAAATTTCGAAAGCATCTGTTTGTAGGTTGGATCTGAATAATCCACCCACTCCCGTGGGTGGAATTCCTGAGTTGTCAGATGGTCTCCGGTTCCGTGGTATTAATCGCATTCTGAGTTTTTTACCAGCCTGCTAGGGATGATAGAGATGACTCTGGATCGACAGAATCGATTAGGTTACGGCATAGTAGGTCGTTTACTACACGTTTCAAATGAGGAAAGCCGGAATACCACGTCGAAGATTTCTCGGTCGTCTGGCAGCCGCCAGTGGCGTGATGCACGCTGGGACCGGTCTGGCAGCAATCATTGATGATGCACCCGCAGGATCTTTGCCTCCAGGCTATTTGCAAAAGCAACTGGGCCGGCGAATTAGACCAGGAGATTCGATTGATCGCTCGGCTTTAGTGACCCGTCATTGCCCGGTCCTGCGCGCGTTTGAACCACGGTCGCCCTTATCATTGGGTAACGGAGAGTTTGCCTTCACTGCAGACATCACCGGTTTGCAAACGTTTCCTGAGCAGTATGAAAACACGATGCCTCTTTGCACCATGTCACAATGGGGTTGGCACACGACGCCACGACCGTCCGGTCTTGAGCACGCAGAATTACGCCTTACGCCGTACGAGACGCATGGCAGACAAGTCGGCTACCAAACAAGCGCCGAGGGCCAAACAGAATTGTACAACTGGCTCCGCGAGAATCCTCATCGGCTAAATCTTGCCCGTATTGGTTTAAAGCTAATTACAACGAATCAAAAAGCCGCCCAAGCGGCGGAAATTTCTGATATTGAACAGAAGCTCGACCTCTGGAGCGGCAAGCTGACAAGCCGTTTCAAATTTGCCGGGTTGCCGATTATCGTACAAACGTCGGTTCACCCGGAGCTGGATCTGCTGGCCATTTCGATTGAGTCGAATTTGATTACCGAAGGCAGGTTGGCGGTGCGTCTCGCGTTCCCCTATGGTTCACCAAACATGCAGGCGTCAGACTGGAACCAACCGACCAGGCATCAATCGAGACTAATGATCAACGAGCAAAATCAGGCGGCGGTGCAGCGCACGGTTGATGCAGATCAATACTCCGTCGTCATAGCGTGGGCCGGCGCCGGTTCGTTTGCCGCTGAAGATGCGCATTCATTCTTGTTCGTTCCAGCGCTAACGAGCTCTACTGTGGAAATCACTGTGGCATTCTCGCCGCGAGGGAAAACCGCATCGTTACCCGATGCGCAGGCAACCTTCAATGCCAGCGCGGCGCACTGGCAGCGATTCTGGCAGGACGGAGCCGCTATCGAGTTGTCGGGAAGTGAAGACACGCGAGCGGAGGAATTGGAGCGCCGCATCGTTCTGTCGCAGTATCTCACCGCGATCCAGTGCGCCGGTTCACAACCACCGCAGGAAACCGGCCTGACAGTTAACAGCTGGTACGGCAAGTTTCATCTGGAAATGCACTGGTGGCACGCGGCCCACTTTGCACTCTGGAACCGTTTACCACTACTTGAAAAGAGTCTTGGCTGGTACCAGTCGATTCTTCCCGTGGCGCGCCAGCTGGCAAAATCACAAGGCTACACTGGCGCGCGTTGGCCGAAAATGGTGGGACCAGAAGGGAGAGACAGTCCTTCTCCTATCGGACCGTTATTGATCTGGCAGCAGCCGCACCCGATCTTTTATGCTGAACTCTGCTACCAGGTCAGGCCCACCCGGGAAACGCTTCAGCGTTATCGCGAGATTGTTTTTGAGTCGGCCGAGTTTTTGTCGTCGTATGCGTTTTTTGATCCCCCCAGTGGTCGCTACGTGCTCGGACCGCCGCTGATCCCCGCGCAGGAAAATCATCCACCCCGAGAAACGTGGAATCCCACCTTTGAATTGTCGTATTGGACTTTCGCTTTAAAGCTTGCCCAGCGGTGGCGAGAGCGTTTAGGTCTGAAGCCTAATTCGAATTGGGACCAGGTGATCCTGAAACTCTCGCAGTTGCCTACGCGTGATGGGGTTTATCTGGCCCATGAGAACTGTCCCCAAACCTACAGCGAGCGTAATTACGATCATCCTTCAATGTTAGGTGCTTTCGGTGTGTTGCCGGGTGACGGCGTCGACCATGAGACGATGCGGCGCACTCTCAAAAAGGCGATGAGAGAATGGCAGTGGGACAAAACCTGGGGGTGGGATTATCCGCTCGCGGCAATGACCGCGGCCCGCTTAGGCGAGCCTAACGTCGCGGTCGAGTTCTTGTTGATGAAAACAGAGAAGAACAGCTACGCAGCTAATGGTCACAATTGGCAACGCGAGAATTTACCTTGTTATCTTCCCGGGAATGGCGGACTGCTCTATGCGGTGGCTTTAATGGCGGGCGGTTGGCAAGGCGCGCCGCAAAAACCTGCGCCAGGATTTCCTGCGGACGGCACCTGGAATGTCAGGACCGAGAAAATGAATTCAAAGTTTCTACGTCAGTCTTGAAGAGCTGAGATCACTGCCAGCCGCAACTGCTGGGAGCGGAAGTTGATTGGGCTACTTTAAGGAAACGGTCCTCGTAACTCTTGGCATATAAGTCAACGCTATGTTTGATTCTGCTGAAGAGCAAACAGCGCCGGTTGTCTTCAGAAAATTTGTCGCGCAGGAAGACCATCGCGTTAGTTTCACCCCAATACTCGCGATCTTCCCAGATCTCCACGGGCGTGCCACCCATCTTTTGGGCCATTTCGAGCAGACGCGGGTCGTTTGCGTCACGACCGTTGCTAAGGAACAGTTTGTTGTAAAGCGGTATCAATTCCATCTGGAGCTGGTAAAGCTTTGGGTTTGCATCAACGGCTCGGTTCAGGTGACCAAACTCGTGGGCAATCTTAACGGCTGCGAGAACCTCCTGACTTACTGGCATCGACGATTCGAACGGCATGAGCGAATTCATTACCGGATAATAGATAGGATTGGGATAGCCCTCCTCGATCTGACTGCCCAGCGTGATTGTTGCTGATACCAACTTTCCCGAATCATTCCAGACATAGTTGCTCGTCGAGGCTCCTTTAGCGTTGTCTCGCGAGATCTGAATGGTCAGAGTAAAATCAGGAGTGTGATCGTACAGTTCCCATTCCTTGCGCGCCATCTCGGTTTTAAGAAACTCTTTCTTCCATTCCAGGTAGCGCGACAGGTATTTGGCAGGAATGATCTCCTTGATGCCTTCGGATCGCTCACCGGGCGCAGATTTTATGGCACGACCAGTTGGCAGTTTGGATCCGTGGTACTCAGCTATTAGAGTTTCCGCCGACACTTTGGGCGAGGGGGGAAGAGTCTTGGCACTCCCCAGGTTACCTGGCAATGGGCATTCAGCAGGCGCTTGTGCGCCTAAACGCGACTGGGGTAGTAAGCCCGATAGTGAGATGGCCAGGATGAAGAAAAAGGTGGTGTGGGAAGATCTCATAGTAAACCCTCTCAATGGTTTTGGCGTTCCGTGTCTCGTAGACGGGGGGAACCGGTGATTTGGATAACGGCACTTCTAAACTATCTTTGGTCACAAGTCAACGTTTTCCCTGCATAGTTCAGAGACTTTTTTAGCCCACAGAAAACGGCTTCCCTGGTCGCTCCGGGTTGGCTGGGGCCAGGGGAGAACTTCGGTAACAAGATCAGCGCTAATATAATTGCTGACATCCGAATTCCTCCGTTAAAATGATTGCAAACTAAACAGATTGAGGGTTTCAACCTATGCGCCTTGTGATTGCCGCGATAATGCTGTTGAGTGGTGCACAGCTGTGGGCCACTGTTGCTCAGGAACCGCCCACCGAGTGGATCGATCCCGATACTGGCCATCGAGTAATCCGTCTTTCCCGAGAACCGGGCAGCGCTAGCCTCTATTTTCATCAGAACGCTTACACGGCTGACGGAAAGAAGTTAATCATCACGACGCCTACCGGTCTGGCGACAATCGATTTGCAAACACGTGCCATCGAGAAGGTAGTGGAAGGGCGAGTCAATGTCATTGTAACCGGCCGGAAAACGGGCCAGGTTTATTACGCCAGAAACGGTATTGTTTATGCTACTGATCTCAACACTAAGGTCACCAAAGAAATTGGGAAGTTGCCGCCTCGCGGTGCCGTGGCCACTCTTAATGCCGATGAGACTTTGTTGGCGGGTGCGATCACAGAAGGCAATCTGGCGGAGCGGCAGGGCAGTGAGAGAAGGAATACTCCAACTTCCAGCGCTGCGCCGGAATCGCGGGGACGAGACAGTTATCCCGGGAAGAGTGAGATGATGGAGAGGCGTTTGGCGGCCCACCTGCCGATGCAGCTCTTTACCTTGAACACCAGGACCGCCGAAGTGAAGATCCTGCTTCACAGCACCGATTGGCTAAACCACTTTCAATTTTCACCCACAGATCCAACACTCTTGATGTTTTGTCACGAGGGTCCCTGGCATAAGGTGGATCGTATCTGGATCATTCGGACTGATGGTACTGCGTTAACGAAGATTCATAATCGTACGATGAATATGGAGATTGCCGGCCACGAGTTCTTCGGCAGCGATGGTTCTGTGATCTGGTACGACCTGCAAACGCCCAAGAGTCAGGTCTTTTGGCTGGCTGGCTTTAGTTTGGCGACTGGCGAGAGGACCTGGTACAACATGGCGCGTGAGGAGTGGTCTGTTCATTTCAACGTTTCGCCGGATGGCAAACTCTTTGCAGGGGATGGGGGTGGACCAAACAGTGTCGCTGCGCCTGGTAACGGACAATGGATCTATTTGTTCACTCCTGTTGAAGCTCCCAACAAGGCAGCTGATTTGCCCGATGCCAGGGAACTGATCAAGTCCGGAGTTTTTAAAGCGGAAAAATTAGTTAACCTGTCCAAACATGACTATAGTCTCGAGCCCAACGTTACTTTCACTCCGGACATGAAATGGATCGTTTTTCGCTCTAACATGTTTGGGCCTACACACGTATTCGCTGTTGAGATAGCAAAAGCTAAATAGGCATCCGCGGCCGGCCCTGTAGATCTGTCGGGAAAGTTGGCTTCTCCGCGTTACAAACCACTAAGTTCTTGTTTTTCTCTCTAGCAAGTGACGCCGAGAACGCTGAGGAATGAAAAGCCTGATGCCAACCAAACCGAGGTCGCAGGCAACAAAAGGAGAGCCCACGGAGGGACGCCCCTACAGATTCATTCTGCGCGCACGCAGCGAAAGCCCAAGTTGTCCAAGCCGCTGTCAGGCGTAGCGTGACTGCGGGCAGCTACACGGTAATTAGTACAAAAATTTTCGGCGCACATCCAGGAACCGCCTCTAATAACGCGTTCTTTACCGGCTGCTGGACCCGTCGGATTATCGCGCGCGGTCTGCATATAGAAATCATCCTGGTACCAGTCTGAACACCATTCCCAAACATTACCGGCCATATCGTACAAACCGTAGCCATTAGCGCGGAAACTCGCGACTGGGGAGCGCCGGATGTAACCATCCTCGCCCGTATTCTGATCGGGGAAGTGACCCTGCCACCAATTGGCAACAGGTTTACCTTCGGGTCTCAGTTCATCGCCCCACGAATATCTTTTGCCGACCAGCCCACCCCGGGCCGCAAATTCCCATTCAGCTTCTGTGGGCAGGCGTTTGCCGGCCCATTTGCTGTATGTTACGGCATCATTCCAGGAGACCTGGCAAACTGGCTCGGTAGACAAGGCGTTCGATCCGGGGCCATCCGGATGCCGCCAATTGGCGCCGTCGACTTTTTCCCACTCCCCATTTCCTAAATTGAACACACCGGACCAGCCAAACTTCTCAGCATCTGTTTGGTATTTTGTGGCAGCTACGAAGCGCGCAAACTCAGTTACAGTCACTTCGTGCTTGTCTATCCAAAAAGACTCGACTTTAACTTCATGCGCGGGTGCTTCATAGGGCATGCCGTCATCGGTGCCCATTCGAAAAGTGCCCCGGTTGATCAGCACCATTCCGTCAGCGTTGGCCGAAGAGATCTCACTTGATGATTGGGGTGACACATCGCGTTCAGTGGCGGATCTGGTAGTCAAGCGGGTCCCGGCACAGCCCGACAATAGGACCAGAACTACAAGCAGATAGATTTGCGGGAGTTCCCTTATAATCACCTTCGAGAGACTTCAAAATTACAATGATCATCCAGGTAAACAGAGCATACAATCGAAGGGAACAAATGATGAAACTAATTCGCCATTTATCAAACGTTGTTTGTTTGCTGGCTCTGTGTTTCCCCAACTTTATTTCTGATCCCACAGTCTCGCCGGCGCTATCTGAGAGGAAAACGCGTTATAACGTTCTCTTTATCGTTTCGGATGATCTGCGCCCGGAGTTGCGTAGCTACGGCAATTCGATGATAGAGACCCCTAACATTGATAGCCTCGCGGCGCGGGGCGTGCAATTCAATCGGGCATATGCGCAATTCCCGCTTTGCAATCCCTCGCGCACCTCTCTGCTCAGCGGACACTATCCGACCGAAACAGGAGTAATGGATAACAATACTTATTTTCGATCTCAACATCCTGAATACGTTACGCTGCCGCAATATTTCAAGCTCCACGACTACGCCACCTTGCGCACAGGTAAAATCTTTCATGGCGGTATAGATGACGCAGTCTCCTGGACTGAAGGCGGCGAACCTACAAATCCAGCCATAACCGGACGCGCTTCCAGCAAAGTTGCAACCGGCGCTGAACGGGATGTCGATGAACAGGAAGGTGCCGCTCAACAACGCCCGGCGAACACTGGAACTCGCACGTCAGCATCGGACCGGATAGTTGTCCTCGAAGGAGAAGGCGAGTCGCACGGCGATTATAAGACAGCGAGTCGAGCCATCGAATACCTGGAAAAATACAAGAGCAGACCCTTCTTTCTCGCGGTGGGATTCGTCAAACCTCATAGCCCACCGACCGCTCCGAAAAAGTATTTCGATTTGTATGACGCCGCGAAGATTCCCTTACCGCGAGATTTTTCCAGCCGGCCGGCCGCCCTGCCCGGTTTTCCAGAAGTCTCCGTTCCCCGGCGTAACACCGATCTCTTTATCGGACGCGATGCGACGCCCGCTGATGCTCGCGAAATGATCCGCGCTTATTACGCTTCCGTAAGTTTTATGGACGCTCAAGTTGGACGGGTCCTAAGCGCGCTTGATCGGCTTCACCTGCGCCAAAATACGATTGTTGTTTTCTGGGGCGATCATGGTTATCACCTGGGCGAAAAGGGAAAATGGTCCAAGGCATATTCGCTTTATGAAGTTGGACTTCGTGTCCCTTTGATCATCACGGTACCGGGATCCAAGGCCGCTGCCTGTGAGCGTACCGTGCAGTTGCTTGACCTCTATCCAACACTGAGCGAACTTTGTGGTCTGCCGCCACCGCCAGATATCGCCGGTCATAGTTTTGCGAAATTGCTCAGCGCACCAAAGGCGTCCTGGAGTTATCCGGCATTCGCTGTGACGCTCTATCAGGGAAAACTCGGGAGGTCCGTGCGCACAGAGCGCTGGCATTATGTTGAGTGGGACAAAGGCGAGGCAGGCGCAATGCTTCTGGACCATTTCAGTGATCCATTCGAGCTGAAAAATCTGGCCGGCGACTCGGCTTATGCGAAAACCATTGAAGACATGAAAAACTTGTTGCAGCAGTTGCCCGTGGGCAGCGGTTCGCATCCTGCCAGTCGCAAAACAAGTCAGTTTTAAACGGAGGCCACACCTCATTGGATACTGTAGGTTGGGAAATGCGCAGGTTGAAAAGGGACAGTGCAGCGCGCACCCGCTCAAGATTCAAATTATCTCAAACTTGAATTAAACGATTTACTTTGTGCAGCTTTTTGCTGCAGCTCACTATAAAATTGTTGCATCACGTAAAAGGCCTTCTTCTTTTCCCCACGATTTGAAAGAAGCCCTTTGCGATTGTAATAATCCTGAATTCCCGGCAGCAGTCGCCGGGGCGAACGAAAGTCCATCAATATCCACGGACTTGTCCCGCGCAAAAACGGAATGCGCTTCAACATACCTATCTGGTGTCGATAAAAACTCTCCTGAAACTCTTCAGACCAGCGCGTTAAGTCATCGCCGTGATTCCCGTAAAGCGCTTCAGCGCCGAATTCGCTCATGATTACGGGTTTCGGAAAATGGGTCTTCCATTCCATTTTATCGGCCTTTGGTGGCAGGCCGTCGTACCAGCCGATGTATTCATTGCAGCCAAGCACGTCAAGATATTGGCCCAGGGGATCATCGATAACGTGTGTTGTTTCACCCTCTGCATGATGCAACATCGCAGCGGTAATTAAACGAGTGGAATCAAGGCTTCTGATTTCCTCAATCAGTTGTCTCAAGAACTGTAAGCGCGCTTCTCCCTGAGGTGTCTCGTTCGCGACCGACCAGAGGATGACGGCCGCACGATTCTTATCGCGCGCAATCTCCTCGCCTAACTGCTGTTGCGCGTTCTTCAGTGTAGCAGGGTTATCCCACTGAATTCCCCAATAGACCGGTAGTTCAGACCAAACCATCAGCCCGAGTCGATCGGCTTCTCTAACCATGATTTCGTTGTGTGGATAGTGGGCCAGGCGCACGAAATTACAACCCAATTCCCTTGCCCATCCCAGCAAAGTTTGGGCATCTTCGCGGCTGAAAGCTCGTCCGTGGAACGGGGCCTCTTCATGAATGTTGACGCCTCGCAGAAAAACAGGCTTACCATTGAGCAGGATCTCAGATCCTTTTACCGCGATGGTGCGAAAGCCTATCTGTTCCTCAATTTGGTCCGTCTCTGCTGCAATTGCTACCCGATAGAGTTTAGGGTCTTCCGGAGACCATTGCTTGAGATCCGTCGCAAAACTGATTTCGGCGAAGCCATTAGAGCCCGTCGTGAGACGGTGGTTGATTCCGGCTTCAGGTATCTGCACCGAAATCATCTGGGTTGACTGCTTGCCGTTGAGTTTTACCCAGCCGGCAATCCGCTTATCTTTGTCCAACTGCAAGAAGTAGTCCTGGAGAAATGTTTCAGGCAATTCAACGAGCGACACACCGCGTGTAAGGCCGCCGTAGTTCCACCAATCGGTCATGAGCTCGGGGACACCTTCACGTTTCCGCTGGTTGTTGACTCTGACGATCAGGAAATTATCTTTGGGACGGACCAGCCTGGTAATTTCAAAGTTGAAGGGGGTAAATCCGCCTTCATGATGGCCAACCTTCTCGCCATTGAGATATACATCAGCGATATAGTTCGCGGCGCCAAAATAGACGAAGAGACGTTTATGATCGCTTAATTGATAATTGAAGAGCCTTCTATACCAGATAGTCCCTTCATAGAAAAACAAACTGTCTCTTTGGGTATTCCAGTCTCCTGGCACATTGAGTGATTCAGCACTATCGAAACCGTATTCGATGAGATCGCTCTTACTCTCCGGCTTATTGTCTTTGAAGAACCCCGTTCGGCCGGAGACGTCACGAGCGCCCAATTCATAGGGATCGATGATTGTCTTCCATTGCCCGTCAAGATCGATGGTCCTTCGACCGGCGATGTTGGCAATCAAGTCAGTCTGTTGTGCTTGAACGCCAGGCGCGGCGATTAACAGGACAAACAAGAATAAGATCTTTTGCATACAAATGTTCCTTAACTAATTTGGCCCACACTTCACATCTTCAAGCGTCACAAACATCAATAATGCGGCGCCATAGAGTACAACGGCAGCGATAAGACCGGCTGCCCGTTTGCTGGTTCGTTAAGTGGGAATACGATAGATTTCCGCCTCTATTTGGGCCACTGCTCGGCCGACCTGGCCCGTAACTTCCGGGTCACGATTTTCTATTACGGCGGAGGTGAAGTCATTTATCAGCGGCTGATGAAAGTTTGCTGCCGGAGGCAGTGATTCCAGGTGATGACCAGCACTCGTGCTGACCCTTACGTTCCCCTCATTGAGCTTTTTGATCAGGATCGATCCATCGCTGCCGAAGATGTCCAGAGTATCCTGCGCATCTGTCGCCGCGTGAGTTACCGAGAGAGTGCCCAATGCTCCGGAAGCAAACTGAAAGAGGGCCACTGCCGTGTCTTCCACTTCACGTTCGAAACAAACGCGGCCCACAAGGGATTCAATCCGCGAAATTGATCCCAGGAGGTTTAGCAGTACCTCTATCCGGTGGCAACCGAAGTCGAACATGGGACCACCACCGGACCGCTTCTTCTCAATCAACCAGTGGCGCGGATGGGACGGCTCAGGGTTGAAGCATTCAAAGGCATTGATCTGGGCCAACACAGGCCGGCCGATTTCGCCAGCTGCCAGGATCGCTTTGACGCGCTCGATGGCTGGATAGAAATGACGGTAATACGCTATGCCCAGCAGCACACCACTCGCTTGGCACGCGGCTATCATCTGGTCGCACTCCTCAGTATCAAGAGCCATCGGCTTTTCACACAGCACGTGTTTGCCCGCCTGCGCCGCGGCAACGGTTTGGGAGGCGTGAAGGTCCACCGGGGTGGCAATATAGACGGCCTGAATCTCGTTGTCAGCAAGTAGCTCTCGCCAGTCAGAGAACCATTTGCAGGCGCCAAATTCTCGGGCGAAGGATTCAGCTTGGTGGGATTTTGCTCTACTTACGCCGACCAGTTCACAGTTAGGCAAATCCCGCAGCGCGGGCGCGACCCTCTTACGCGAAATATCGCCGCATCCAATTAATCCCCACTTCAGAGTCATGGGAAGATGTCTCTTCTATTGATTAACCCCACTGGCAAGAAAGCCGCCATCAACCACAAGTACTTCTCCATTTACGAAACCTGCAGCTTCCGAGGCAAGAAAAACCGCGGCTCCCGCCAATTCCTCGACCTTGCCAAATCGTTTCATGGGTGTGCGCAGCAGAAACTCGCGGCCGCGCGCGGTTTCGTCCAATAGTTTCTGATTTAGCGGGGTACGAAAGACCCCAGGAGCAATAGCGTTGACGCAGACACCGTGGGCGCCCCACTCGACTGCTAAAGATTTTGTGAGCGAAGCCACTGCTGCCTTGCTGGCCGAGTAGGCGGCAACTTCGTAGAGTGCGACAAAAGTAGAGAGTGAGGCAATATTAATGATCCGACCATATTCACGTTCAAGCATATGGCGGCCAAAGACCTGACACGACCGCAATGTTCCCGTCAGATTCGTATCGATGATATCTGACCAGTCCGCCTCTGAGAATTCGAGCGTGGGTGCGCGTTTGGTGCGACCGGCGGAGTTGACCAGGATGTCCACCTGGCCAAACGCGCTGACGCTCGCTGATAGCACGGCTTCCAGAGACTCTCGACTAGACACGTCAGAGGTGACACGCAATGAACGGCGACCACGACTTTCGATCTCGCGGGCCGTCTGTTCGACTTGCTCGCTGCGCCGCGAGGTTGGCACGACATCGGCACCTGCTTCCGCGAGACCATGAGCGATCGCGCGTCCGATGCCGGAAGTGCCACCTATTACGACGGCAATTTTGCCTGTAAGTTCCAACGGAGCGTAAGCCATTTTTGTACTCTTGTCGCTGAAGACCGAGAAACTGTATGGACCAGTTGAACTGAACCAAACGGAATCGCAATCGCTGTTTTAGAAAGGGGTTAATCGGTTAACGGGGCAGATTATAACCGCATTCGAGGTTTTAACAATACGTTGAAAATGAGAAGAAGCGTGGTAGGAGGAGTAGTACTCGTTCCTGGGCCGGTGGCCCAGGCCTGGAGTTTGGACAGAACCTGTAATTAAATTCGAGAACGGATTCTGTCTTTAAAACCCCCAACGGCAGTTGGGGTTATTGTGGACCACTCGCATTACGCGCGTCTGACCCTCTCCCTATTGCCTCATAATAAAATCTACTCCTAGGGTGATTCGTTGCCTCATAAATAAATCTACTCGAAATGAAAGTGGGTTTTAGAGCTTCGTAGTGTGCCGCGCGAGCGTACGCGGTGCAAGACGAGTAATGGTTTTTC